>ORMF010944874.1_pt1 | contig 145054 bp, 119 predicted proteins | sample 1779871 | NCBI WGS metagenome assembly ORMF01 (sample SAMEA104232316, study PRJEB22302) | groundwater metagenome | biome: forest; feature: aquifer; material: groundwater | place: USA | collected 2011-08-07 | depth 5.4 m | reverse complement strand
GTCGTCCGAATCCGGCTCGCCTGAAGCGCCACCGCCGATCATCACCCCCGCCTTGGCACGCCGCTCCCAGCAGCCACCACGCCTACCGCAAGCCGATCCGGCGAACGCCTTGCTGTTTAGCGACAGTCTCGTTTCGGGGGAGGTCGACGCCAGCGGCGGCGGGTGGGAGCTTACGCCGTCGATCGAACCAGCGTGCTGCGGCGCCGCCCGCGAGGATCATCGTGACGAGCGGAAGTGCCACCGGTGCGCCCGCCGCGGAAATCCCTGCGGCCGCGACGCCCGCCGCGACCACGCCCGCGGACGCGACGCCGACGCCACCCGATACGGCACCGCGCACCGCGTGCATACCGATCGCGCGCACGCCGTCCATCCGCGATCGCTCGCCACGCCGGACGCTGCGCACGATTCCGATGGAGGCGACCACGGCTTCCAACACCGCGCCGGCTGCTGCGCCCCCGAGTGTCGATCGCCCGATCGCAGCGAACGCGCCGCGCGGAGCGAGTCGCCCGAGCGCCCCGACCATTTCCGTCGACGCCGACGCAATCGTTCGCCCTGACGCCCCGACGCCCAGTGACACGCCATCGCGCGCGTGAAGTACCACCGCGTCCGCACCCGCTCGGACCACGTGTCCGGCGGCCGCGAGTGTCATCGCCGGGACCGCGGTTCCAGCGACGATGGCGGTCGGGCCGCTGCTCGCCGCGCGCGGCAACACCGCGATGCCCATGCGCTGCAGTGCATCGGTGAGCCCTGCGCGTCCAACGCCGAGCCGCGCTCCGTGCATCGCCGCGCGCAGCGCGGGCAGACCCTTGGCGAGAAGATGGAGCGGAAGTGACGAAATCAGGGACATGTCATGCGGGACCACCGAAATTGAACGGTACCGCAACTTCGGCCGATCCGCCCGTTGGCGGTGGAAATACAACGTACGAGATCCGCCGTGCCAAGCACTCACGGACCTCGGGAAAGTCGTCCATCCCGCTCGTTGCAGGGTTTCCCACCACGCGGCCGTTGGGAGCCACGATGAACCGCACATTCACCGTGCCGCCCTGCGACGCGAGGTCTGGCCGCAGGACGACCGCGCGCTCGAAGCAACCGTAGAGCTGGCGTGCCTCGCGTCGCAACGCGCGATCGACGAGCCGCAAGTCGAGATGCCCCATCGGCGCACCGCCATCGGCTTCTCCCGGCGCGTGCGGAACGAGCGAACACATCCCAACGCAGCCCTCCGGATTGATCCCACCGTCCGGCAGCCGCAACGGCGGACGCGCGCTCGCACTGCATGGATTCGCGAGACCGCCGTCCGCGCCGGCGGAGCCGTTCGTGAGCCCGGCGTCGTCGTCCGCGCCGGCGACGAGTGAGTCACCGCCGTCACCGACGGGCACGCCTGCGTCCGCTCGACGTCGCCGACGCGGGCGCTGCGTTTGTGACGCCGGATCCTGGGGGGCTACCTGCGACGCGCTGCAGTCGGCGAGCGCGAGAATTGCGGCCAACGTGAGCGCGGCACTTTGAATGCCCCTGCGGCGTCGGCGCTCGATGTGCAGCATCTCGATCCGGGAACGTAACAGTCTCGGGGTGACGCGCGCCAGCCGATGCGACGTGCGCACGGAACGGTTGGGCTGTCGGGATTCCGGTGGTAAGCATCGGTTGCCATGAGCGAATCAGCCGAGCCGCGCGCGGGGAGTCCCGTGGCCGAAGAAAATGCACCGAACTTCCTTCGCGATCTCGTCGCGGCCGACGTCGCGTCCGGCAAGAACGGTGGTCGCGTCGTGACGAGGTTTCCGCCCGAGCCCAACGGCTATCTGCACATCGGGCACGCGAAATCGATCTGCTTGAACTTCGGTCTCGCCGCGGAGTTCGGCGGCGTCACCCACCTGCGCATGGACGACACGAATCCTGCGAGCGAATCGCTCGAGTACGTCGAGTCGATTCAGACCGACGTTCGCTGGCTCGGCTTCGATTGGGCCGACAAGATGTTCTTCGCGTCGGACTACTTCGAGAAGTTGTACGCGTGCACCGCCGCATTGATCGAGCGAGGTCGCGCGTACGTGGACAGCCAGACGCTCGAAGAGATTCGGCAGGGGCGCGGTGATTTCTACAAGCCCGGCCGCGAGAGCCCACACCGCAACCGCCCCGTCGCGGAGAGCCTCGACCTATTTGCGCGGATGCGCGCGGGCGAGTTCGCGGACGGCGCGCACGTCGTTCGCGCGAAGATCGACATGGCGTCGAAGAACATCAACCTGCGCGACCCGGTGCTGTACCGCATTCTGCGGCATCCGCATTACCGCACGGGGTCCGCGTGGTGCATCTATCCGATGTACGACTACGCGCATGCGCTGTCGGACTCGTTCGAAGCGATCACCCACTCGATCTGCACGCTCGAGTTCGAGGACCACCGCCCGCTCTACGACTGGTGCGTCGAGGCGTGCGAAATGCCGAACCGTCCCCAGCAGATCGAGTTTGCGCGCTTGAATCTCAGCTTCACGGTGCTGAGCAAACGCCGGCTGCTCGAACTGGTGCAGGAGAAGCTCGTCGACGGTTGGGACGATCCGCGGATGCCGACGCTGTCGGCACTGCGACGGCGCGGACTCACGCCCGAAGCCATTCGACGGTTCGCCGAACGCATCGGCGTGTCCAAGCGCGAGAGCGTCGTGGACGTGTCGTTGCTCGAGCACGCCGTGCGCGAAGACCTCAACGCGACGTCGCCGCGCGTGATGGCGGTGCTCCGTCCGCTTCGCGTCGTGCTCGAGAATTTCCCCGAGAACCACGTCGAGGAATTCGATGCGCCGTATTTTCCGGAGGATCCGTCGAAGGGATCGCGCAAGGTCCCGCTCTCCCGCGTGCTCTACATCGAGCGCGAAGACTTCGCGGAAGTTCCGCCAAAAAAGTGGTTCCGCCTCGCGCCCGGTGCGGAGATTCGTCTCCGATACGCGTGCCTCATCAAGTGCGTTTCGGTGGTGAAAGACCCGGTGTCCGGCGAGATCGTCGAGCTGCGCTGCACGTGGGACCCGGCGTCCCGCGGTGGAAACGCGCCCGACGGCCGCAAGGTCAAGGGCACGTCACACTGGGTATCCGCCGAACACGCGGCCAGTGCCGAAGTGCGTCTGTACGATCGATTGTTCACCCGAGAGAACCCGAACGATGAGGCCGAAGGCAAGGACTACCGCGCGTACTTGAACCCGAGTTCGCTCGAAGTTCTGCGCGGGTGCAAGGTCGAGCCGAGCCTCGCAACCGCGGCACCTGAGAGCCGGTGGCAGTTCGAGCGGCTCGGGTACTTCTGTGTCGACACGAGAGATTCCAGCGCCGACAAACTCGTTTTCAATCGCACGATCGGGCTCAAGGACACGTGGGCGAAGATCGAGGCACGGCACGGAGCGTAGACCGTTTGGGGCGGTCGATCGTCTGACGCTCGCATGAAGCACGTCGCGTGGCTCGCGCTATCGATCACGCTGTTGGTTGGTCGGGCATCGCCAGCGGTCGCGCAACAAGCGGCGGCGGGGGCGCAGTGTTCGATCAACGGGCTTTACTTGTCCGAAGGCGCCGGGTGGTTCACGCGGTTCGACAACGAGGGTCACTGGGCGACGTACACCTCGCGGCCGGCAGGCCCGACGGCGGCTGTGTCCACGTCGGGGCGCTTCGTTCTTCGCGGCGCGACGCTCGCGTTCGACGCGGAGTCCACGCGCTGCGCAGAGAACTCCGCGACGTATCGCGTGCGGTTCTCGCCCGATTGCCGCTCGCTGACGCTCGAACTGAACGTCGACTCGTGCCGACTCGTCACGCGACAGGACATCCGGTTCGTGAGAGTCGAGTAGTCGCGAGCGTCAACGACGGCCCCTCACCAGCGCAGCGGCCGCCAGTAGTACGCCGATCGCGAACATTGCGGCGCCGACCGCAGCGACGCGTTGGTGGGTCTGCATCATCGGAAGGTAGTCGTGATACCGGCGCGGCATTCCGCGGGTGCCCAGCAGGAACTCTCCGAAGAAACTGACGTGGATCCCGACGATGGTGGTCACGGCCCCGATCCGCCCGAGTCGACGGGGATAGGCGTCGCTCGTGGCGCGTCGCGAGTGCATGTGAATCGCCAGCGCGAATGCGAGGAGACCGCACGCAGACTCATAGTGGAAGCGGGCGACCTCGGCGACCGTGTCATGGAGTCGAATGTCTGGCGCAAGCAGCGCCAGAAACGTTCGTTGCGTCGCAGCAACCACCAGCGTGATCGCGAAACCGCCGGCATACACCGACGCAATTGCGAGCCGTGACGTGCGCGCTGCACGTCCGCGCAAGAGACCAGCAGCCAACGCGATGGAGACGATCCATTGCGCGACGGCGACGAGCGCGCCCGACGAGAACAGTGGCAATCCAACGAGCGCGACGACCGCGATCATTCGCCAGCCGCTCGCGTCGACGCTGCCGTCGGGTCGCTTCAGCGATAGGTCGCTCGCGAGTCCTGCGCCCGCGGCTGCGACGATTCCAAACCAGAACCGACCGTACGCGTGGCCACGGCCGCCCCAGCTCAGGAAAGCCAAGGCTCCGCTTGGGGCTGCCGAATGCGCGACGCGAAGCCAGTTGATCGTCATCGCGGCCAGCACGACGGCCAATGCGGTCGAGCTTGCGAGCACGCCGGCCTCGAAGTGAGGATACTCAGGGCTCGCACGTTCCCGTCTCCGCGCCACGAACGCCGCGCCGAGGTCAACGGTCGACACCGTTGCGGCGACCGCGACGAGGCCGATGGCGCAGAGTACCGATGGTATCGGCCGCGTCCCGCTTGCCGCGAGCGCTGGGACAAGCGCGAGCGCCGCGAACGTACACACGTACAGTGCAGCCGCGTTCAGCCGCGGGAGAAGCGTTTCGCGAGGAAAGACGACGCTCACGATCGCACCGCCGGCAAGTGGCGCCATCACACCGAAGACGCCGAGCACGCCGTGCGTCGTGAACACCGCACCGAACACGCCCGGCGGCACGACGATTCCCGGCCTCCAGTGTTCCCACCGCATCGTGAGGCCCGCGGCGATCATCACGGCGAACTCGAGCGTCAGGACGGTGAGCAACACGCTCCGCGCCACAATCGGGTTGAGGAATCCGAGTCCTGATCTGTCAGGCGTCTCGCTCTTCGGTGCCGCTTCGGGCCCGGCAGTCGACGGCGACGCCCGGTCGTCTTGGGAGTTGCCGTTCCCCACCGGCGACAGCATACGCCACGTGCCGGCCACGTAATGCCCGAGTTGCGGACACGCAAACAGTTTGCGGCCCTCGACGGCAACGTTGCGCATCTTGACGCGCCAAATCGATCGCATCACGGTGCTCGCGTGCGGAAGACTGTCACGCTGGATGCCGATGTCGCGCCCGTTCATGCGGGAGGTCTGGCGGCGGGAATCGCCCTGACATGAATCCAGCCCCGATGGACGATGGCAACGTCTTGGTTCGGTACAATCACCCGGCATTCAATGTCGTGCTCTCGAAGTTCGCAGAGCAGCACTGGGCGGAGATCGACGCTCGACACCTCGACGCCCTCGCGACCGCCGAGGTCCTCATGACTCCGCTCGGTGCGAACCAATTCGATCGCTTCGGCAAGCTCGCTCTTTTCGGACGCTGCTACTTCTTTATGGACGCTCAAGATCCGGAGGTCGTGCAAGTCGTGCGGCGAGCGTAGCCCGCCCGTCGCACACGCACGCTCCGCCACTGCCGCGCTCCGAACCATCCCCAAAACTTCCCGTCTTCTTTCCTTCCTGTTCCATGATTCTCTTCATCGAGGCCCCCCGGCCGCGCACTACGCGTCCTGCGCTTCCAGAATCGCCGCGCGCTCGAGGAGCAAGAACGCGAGTGTAACGACGACGAGTCGCGCGGGATCCATCGGGCCCGATAGTCGCAGCGCGCCGAACCCGGCGACGAGCACCGCGACCCAGCCGAGCGCCCGGCGCGATGCCGACGCTCGGTCGACCATGACCCCCGCGAGGGAGAGTGCCGCCGCCGCGAAGAGTGCTTGCGGAATCAGCAGGTAGACGACGAGATCGGGCGTCGTCACGAAGAGCGGGTTGCGCATCGCGGCGAGCGCGTCGAAGCGCACGCCGAAGCCCGCACGTGCGACGGCAATGGCGAACCGCCGATCGACCGTGGCCACGAACACGCTGGCGAAGACGCACACGAACGCGGGGAACGCCGCGTAGATCCCCAGCCGAGCACCGCGAAACGCGCGCGACGCCGATCGCAGCGCCCAGGCCAGAGCGACACCGCCACCGAGAAACGCGACGAACTCCGAGACGCCGCCGGCCCGATCGAAAAACCGCGGCATGGCCGAGCCCGGTGCGTACGCGACGTGCGCGATGGGCCAACCGAGTTCGATCAACTCGCCGACGAGCAACAGGATCAGCGCGGCGCGCGCGGCCGGCAATCCCCGTGCTCCGACGACTCCCGAGAGCGTCGCGAGCACGATCGTCCAGCCGCATGCGAGTAGCGCGGCCCACTGCAAACGCGGGCTCGGCTCGCCGCGGAGCGCGGCCAAGACCAGCACGAGCACGGGCGCGACGAGTGCGATGCGACTGGCCACTGCGACCCAGGTTGCCTTGACGTCTCGTCGCAAGCCCTCGCTCAGGAGCTTGACGATCGCGATCGCCGCCAGCAGTGATCCGCCGATTCCTGCGACCGTGGCCGCCCGCGCCGTGCGTGGCGACAAGATCATCCAGCGTCCGAGGATGCGTCCCAGAACCGTCGCGACGATGAGCGCCAGGAGTGCGGTCCCCGACGGGAACGTGGATGGCCCTCCGTTCGCCGCGGCGGCGGGGGTCGACGTTCGGGCGTGGGAAGACCGTTGGGCTAGTTCTTCGGCCACGCGCGCTCGCTGAGTTCCTTGCCGATCTGCGCCATCGCAGCGTCTTCGATGACCATCTCGAACGTCTCGCCGCCCGCCTCGGCCGCGATCTTGTTGTCCCACTCGTCGGCAAGCAACGCGACGTCGCGCAGGGCGGCAACGAGTTCCTCGCGGTCGAGCGTGCGTCCGCCGAGGAGCGTGTGCGTGAACGTGACCAGCCGCCCGTCTTCGACGTAACCGAACGCGCCGAATCGCAACCGCGCGTTCAACTTCAGCAGCCGCGCTGCAAGCTGTTCGCTGAGTGCGACGTTGCGCACGAGTTGCGCGACGAGCCGCACGAGCGCTCGTTGCGAACCCCAGGGGATGACCTGGATCAGCACGTACGCGCTGCCCTGCTTGACCACGTACAGACACGGCTCGACCTGTCGGAACGCGGTCGACGCTCCGAGTACCGCTTCGATTCGCGCACAACTTTCCAACACTGCCGGGTTGGCCACCGATCGAACCCTCCGAGAGACTGTTCGCACGACCGTACCGCAAAAGAACGACGGACGCAGCACCTCCGCGCACGGTGACGAGAATGCGCGAGACCGCGGGACCGCGCCCGGCCGCTCGAAGCGGCGGGCTACAAATGACCGCCTCGCCGACGCGAGGCTTCCGGTGCGCGCAATGTGAGAGAGCAATTGAACTCTCCACCGCGTACCTGGGAAGGGCCGCGCAGGCGGCCCGGTCACGCTCAGCCGGCCGATTCATCGGCCCCGGGAACGATCTGCGCGACTCCCCCGGGCAAGCTACTCTGTCTGCTCGTCCATCGCCCGGCGATACCGCCGCAAGTACGTTCGCACGACCTGCTCGGTGTCGAGACGGTGGAATTTGGCGACCTCGATTACGAATCCTCGCGCATACACGTATGCGGGCAGACTCGCGAAGTCTTCCTCTTCGATCGCGCGGAGATACGTGGCGGAAATCTTCGTTCGTGCTGCGATGTCTCGAATCTCGACGCCCCGCGCCTCGCGGATCGTGCGGAGAAGCTGCCCCGTGTATTCCGTGTCGGGCGTGAGATCGGGGAGCGCGACGAGTTCCGCGGGCAACTCCGGCACCGTGCCGCGCGTCGCGCGATCGGCCAATTCCCGCAAGTCCTCGGGTGCGGTGATGGACAAGTCGTACGGCCGCCGACGAGCGGGGTCGAGAAGCACGTCTCGCGATTCCTCGATTCGCGCGACGGCGGTGGCGGTCTCCGCGGGCGTCAACACTCCGGCGATCGCGAGGGAATCGGGGCCATACGCCTCGCGCATGCGCCGGTATGCGCGGCGGATCTCCTCGTCGCTGGCACCGCGATCGAGCGCAAGAACGTCGTAGTGGGTCGGCGCCGCGGGCGCCGCGGCCTGGGTGCCCGCATGGTGCGGCGTTGCTGTTCGTCCCGATTCCAGCGCAATCAACCTCCGCGCGACGCGCTCGAGGTTTCGGCTCGCGCGCGCTGCGGGTGCGTCCACGAGCAACGGTCGGCGGTGGCGGGCGGCCAGAATCACGGCGTCGTCGAATTCGACATGGCCGAGATAGTCCATCGCGATTCCAAGTCGCTGCTCGCTCACGATCGCGAGAAGCTCGCCGAGATCCAAGTCTGCGCGGGAACGTGAGCCGTTGACCACGATGCGAATTCGCATGCGATGAAGCGTCTGCCACGCGGCCTGCGCGCCGTCGTCCGACACCGCCGCGAGCCGATGTGCCAATGCGATGGGCCACGGCGCGCCAAACGCGTCGCGGGCGGACTGTTCGATGCAATCGATCTCGCGCGGATGCCCGCGCAGCGACCGTTCCAGCGAGCGCACGAACGCATGCCGCGCAAAGCGGAACAGCGCTTCGACCGCCGCGGGCTCCGGGGTCGTCACGACGATCATCGAGTCGGCATCGAGCATCGCGTCGAGCACGCCGTGGGCGATCCCGGGACCGAGATCGACGATGCAGACGTCGGCCCCACCGTGCTGCGCGATCTCGCGTGGCCGACCGCGCGAAATCCCGTGCACGCCGCCGAGCTCGCTCGTCGCGCAGAGCACCCGCACGTTGTGTACGGCGGTCTCCGCTCCGCGCGCGTCGCTCGCGAGCGGGGCCCACGGCGGACGCATCCCGTCGGCTGCGGACAGACCAAACATCGTCGGGATGGTCGGAGCATTGGGATGAGCGTCCACGAGCAGGACGCGACGCCCGAGCTGCGCGAAGAACACCGCGAGCCCGGACGTCAGAAGCGTGCGTCCCACCCCTCCCTTGCCGCCGCCCACGGCGATCAGGCTCATGGACGGTGTCTACCACACGCGGTGCGCGAGTGTGCGCGACGGCGTGCGCGGCCCTACGCGCTCTCGGCCATCTGTGCGAGCACGTCGCTGGGAATCGCCAACTCCCGCGCGCCCGGCAGCGACGAGAGAAACGGCTCCCACTCCCGCGGTCGTCCCGGCGCGAGCGCCAGCGCGAGAATCGGCGACCACCGCGGACGCACCGGGCGACGGAGCAGCCGCATGTTGGCTTCCGGCGGCGTGCGCCCACCCTTGCGCAGATTGCAGATCCTGCACGAGCACACGACGTTCTCCCAGGTCATCGGTCCGCCCCGGCTTCGGGGCATCACATGGTCCAGGTTCAACTCGCGCGGCGACGCCTGGCGTGCGCAGTACTGGCACGTGTGGTTGTCACGCAAGAAGATGTTTCGGCGCGTCAGCCGTACGGACGATCGTGGCATCCGGTCGTAGTGTGTGAGCTGAATGACCCGGGGCACACGGATCCGTCCACGACTGGTCCCGACGGAGACGTCGTCGTCGCGGACCGGCATCACGGCCCACATCTCGAAATCGTGGCCGACCCAGGTATCGTCCAATGCGCGGGCGACTTCGGTCCACATCAACACGAACGCTCGACGCGCCGTGGTGATGTGAACGGCCTGCATCAGCCGATTGACCACCAATACTTGCGCGCTCAGCTCTCGTGCCATGACAAACCCCGACGCGTGCGAATCAGCCCCGTTTCAAACGGCCCCGTCCCCACGCGACGCGGGAAGTGCATTGCACTCCGCACCACGGAGTCCGACGTATCAACGGCGGACGGTGGCACTGCGCGCGCAGCGACGAAGCGTGGTCTCGAAGACAAAACGTGGGCAACGAAAGGACTACTCCTCGATCTCCGTGCCGAAGACGTCGCTTCTCGTGGAATCGCCGCCGGCAGCCCGGTCGTCCTCGCGGACCCGGGAGTTGTGCGCTGTCCGCATGGCAGTTGCAAGTCCGACTGCGGCCGCGTCCACTTCGTCGTCGCCGATGGTGCGGACATCGAGCAGGACGCGTCCGTCGAAAACTCTCGCGACGACCGGCATCGGCCGGCCCGCACGCAACGTCCGCTCGAGCGCTACGGTGACACTGGACGCGACGGCAACCGCCCACGATCCGAGCACGGCGGTCGGCATGGCGCCGCCGCCCACCCGGCCTTCGACCCGGGCGAGCGAGACCTGCATGTCGTGCGCCCCGAATGCCTCGGCGTTCCCATCGATGCCGAGCGCGACGCGCGTCGCCGCGAGCAATCGCGCAGCGCGAGCGCGCAGGGTCTCCTCCTTCGCCGTCAACATCGCAACCGTCGGGATCGCCTCGGCCGCTCGACCCTCGGCGTAGATCCGCACGGTGGCCTCGAGCGCCGCCATCACGAGGCGTCCCGGACGAAGCGCTCGTGCGAGCGGATGCTTTCGAATGACTTCGATCCACGAGCGCCGGCCGACGATGACGCCCGCTTGCGGCCCGCCGAGAAGCTTGTCCCCGGAGAACATCACGATGTCGGCGCCGTCGCGCAACGACGCGATGGGCCGCTGCTCGTCGGGCAAGCCCGCGTCGCGAAAGTCCACCCAAGCGCCGCTGCCAAGATCTTCGATGAGTGGAACGCAATGTCTCTCGGTCAGCGAGCGTAGCGCCCGGATCGACGCCTCGGCGACGAAACCGGTCACGGCGAAATTGCTGCGATGCACTTTCAGTACAAACGCCGTTCGTTCGGTGATCGCCTTTTCGTAGTCTTGGACGTGGGTGCGATTGGTCGTGCCGACTTCGACCAGCGTCGCGCCGCACGCTGCGAGAATCTCCGGGATGCGAAATCCGCCGCCGATTTCGACCAGTTCGCCGCGCGAAACGATCACCTCGCGCCCCGCGCCGAGCGCCGTGGCCGTGAGCAAGACCGCGGCTGCGTTGTTGTTGACGACGACGACATCTTCGGCGCCGGTGACGCCCGCAATCCATTCCCGGACGATCGCGTCGCGGTGACCGCGCACTCCGCGCTCGAGGTCATACTCGAGTGTCGCGTACCCCTGTGCGATGTGCGCGACGTGTGCGGCGACTTCGGGCGACAGCGGCGAGCGGCCAAGGTTCGTGTGAATTACGACGCCCGTCGCGTTGATCACCCGGCGCAGTCGCGGAGCGCGCAATCGCTCAACGTGTTCGGCAATTCGCGCGTTCGCCAGCACCGTGAGCGACTCGCGAGTCGGCGCTGCCGGTCGTGCGGGATCCGCGAGCAGCCCCGTGCGAATCTCTTCCAGCACACCGCGGACGATCTCCCGCACGGCGTCCGGCGGGAGAAGGCCGGCAAGATCTCGCGCGGGGGGCGCGTCGAGAATCGCGTGGGCAGGCGGTAGCTCACGGAGAACGTCGGCGGAAACGGACACGGCGAATCATACCGAGGGTGGCAACGCCGGGGCAATTCGCGTGCAGTGTGGCCTACGGGCCGCGAGCCGTGACGATGCGGATGGGAAGGTACGACTGCGGGATGTCGATCAGGACGGTTCGTTCACTCGCGGGGGAACCGGCGCGCCGGCGGCAACGCTCGTGTAGCCACACTCGCCGCCCGCCCAACCCACCGTCGCCTACGCCGTAGCGTTCGCTGCGCCACGGTTCCCGCCATTCGCAATCGCCCTCGGGATTGTCGATGTGCGGGCCGCGCAACATGATGAGATTCATTCCCTCGGCCAGACCCTTCACTGTGAAGTACATGGCTCGCAGTTCGCAGGCGAGCAGCTCCATCACGGGCATCACTCGGCCGTACTGGTCGAGACCGAAATACAGCGGAGGCGGCGCCGACGTGCCTGCGTCGATGCCCGCTGCCATGCGCCGGTCGACCCGCAGCACGCGCGCGCCGGGACACTGCGACGTTCCGAGATCCACGGGCGCACTGCGTACGACGCCGGCGACGGTCTCGGGTGGCAACTCGGGTCGGCCACTCGCCGCCGCGTCTGGCAACGCTTCGCGACCCTCGCCTGCCGGAGACGCCCGGCGTCGGCGGGACTCCGAGAACTCGCACGCGGCGGTCAGCACCCCGACTGCGATGCACGCACGCAAGGCGACGTGCGATCGGCGCAATCGGTGCGGCATTACAGCCCCGCGATCATGTGTTCCCAGTTCATCCCGAACGTTGCGGCGGCCGTGAGCAGCGCCGACACTCCGAGAAACGACGCCGCGCGCGAGAGAAATCCGGCGCGCTTCGAGAGCCGCGCGAAGATCAGCGCGAACAACGCGAAGGCCCCTGCGGCGATGAAACTCATCGCGGCTTCCTTGGCGTTCGAACGAAACGCGGCCTCGGCCATCAAGGTCGCAGCGTTTCGTCGGGGTGTCCCGTCGGCGTTGTACATTCGAACAAAGCCGTTCATGCGCTGCAACGGGCCCGTGTACGCATACGCGACGAGCGCGGCCGCGCCACCTCCCAGCAGGATCCCGACGAGCGCCGCCCACACACGATTGGGCGGCGACGGTGGCGCCGCTGGCGGTGGCGCTGCGTCGTGCGGGTGGAATGGACTGTGCGGTTGCGCTGGTTGCATCGTGTCGGCCGCCCCCTGGGCACCTCGGTTCGTATCACACGTTGCGTCGTCGTTCACTGGATCGGCCCCCGCGATCGTCGTATGCCACGAGGGCGTCGATGAACTCCCGCGCGCCCCACTCTCTGCTCGTGCGCGAACTCGCGGAGCGAATCGGCGGCGTAGTCACCCAGGGGGATGGCGGACGACGCGTCGAGGGGCTGCGCCAGGATTCCCGATCGGTCGTGCGGGGCGAAATGTTCGCGGTGCGCCCAGGCCAACAGGTCGACGGCGCACAGTTCATTCCCGATGCACTCGCCCGCGGCGCGGCCGCGTTGCTCGTGTCGCGTGGCGTGTTGCACGGCGCCCCGGTCGATGTCCCCGTGATCGAAGTCGAGGACGTCGGGCGGTCGCTGGGCGTTGCAGCGGCCGAGGTATACGGCCATCCGACGCGCGAATTGCGAACCGTCGGAATCACCGGGACCAACGGCAAGACCACGACGAGCACGATCGTGTTCGAAGCGCTCGAGCGGCTCGGATCACGGCCTGCACTGATCGGGACGCTGGGGAATCGGTTTGGCGCGACGTCGAGCGCTGGGTCGCACACCACTCCCGAAGCGGACGACATCCAGCGGTTCGCTGCCGGCGTCGTTGCGGCGGGAGGGACGCATCTCGTGATGGAGGTTTCCTCGCACGCGCTTGCACTCGGACGTGCGGACGCGATTCACTTCGCGGTGGCGGCGTTTACGAACCTGACCCAAGACCATCTGGACTTTCACAAGACGATGTCCGCGTACGGCGACGCGAAGCGCCGCTTGTTCTCCGACCTCGCACCCGAAGCGTCGGTGATCAACGTCGACGATCCGTTCGGCGCGTTGCTCGCGGCCGAGGCACTCGGACGGGTCACACGCGTTTCGACGTCCGGCCACGCGACATCGGATGTGCGGGTCACGCGACCGTCGCTCGCCGCCTCGGGCATCCGCGCGACGATCGTCGTGCCGTCGGGATCGGTGGAGATCGATTCGATGCTCGTCGGTGCGCACAACCTCGCGAACCTCGCGCTCGCGCTCGGAATCCTGCTCGCGCTCCGCGTTGCGCCCGCGGACGCGGCACGCGCGCTGTCGGGTCCCGCTCGCGTGCCGGGACGACTCGAACGCTGCGACGAACCCGGCGACGATGTCATTGTGCTCGTCGACTACGCGCACACGCCGGATGCGTTGATCCGTGCACTCGATGCTGTTCGCGAGATCGCCCGCGCACGGGTTCTCTGTGTGTTCGGGTGTGGAGGCGATCGCGACCCGACGAAGCGCGCGCCGATGGGACGCGCCGTCGCCGATCGGGCCGACATCGCCGTGGTCACCAACGACAATCCGCGGACGGAGGATCCAGCGACGATTCTCCAGATGATCGTCGCGGGAATGCAGTCGATGCGGGGCGAGCGGATCGTCGAGCCCGACCGCGCAACGGCCATTCGACTGGCGGTCGAGAGCGCGGATTCCGGCGACATCGTCTTGATCGCCGGAAAAGGTCACGAGGACTACCAGATTCTCGGCACGACGAAGCATCCCTTCTCCGATCAGGCGCACGCACGCGCGGCCCTGGCGTCGCGACGCGCCCGAGCGCACGAGGGCCCGCGTGGGTAGTCCCATTCCAACGAACGACGCTGTGTTCTCCGTGAGGGAGATTCTCGATGCGGTCGGCGGGACGCTGTTGCAAGGCGATTCGGAATTTCGCGCCGCGGGCGTTTCCACGGACACACGAACGCTCGGCGCGGGCGCCGTGTTCATCGCGCTCACGGGCGATCGCTTCGACGGGCATGAGTTCGTCGCCACGGCCGTCGAGCGTGGGGCCCGTGTCGTCGTCGTCTCGCGCTCGGTCGACGTCCCGGGACGCGTCGCGGTGATTCAGGTGGGTGATACCGTCGCCGCACTCGGAGCGCTCGGCCGCGCGCATCGCCGACGGTGGGGGCTCGCAGCGCAACCGCGAGGCTCGCGAATGGTGATCGCCGTCGGTGGGTCCGCCGGCAAGACGACGACCACCCGCGCGATCGCCGCGGTGTTGCAAGTCGAGTGCGGCACCGCAGTCCACGCGCCGCAGGGCAACCTGAACAACGCCATTGGTGTGCCGATGACGCTCCTCGGGCTCAAAGAACATCATCGGTTTGCGGTCGTGGAAATTGGCACCAACCGGCGTGGCGAAGTCGCGCAGCTCGCGGCGATTGCGGAAGCCGATTGGGCCGTTCTGACGCTCATCGATCTTGAACACACCGAGGGCATCGGAACGCTCGCGGACGTTGCCGACGAAGAGGGCGACCTCGTCGCAGCCCTTGCGCCGGGTGCGGTTGCGTTCGGGAACGCCGACGATCCGCACGTGCTTGCGCAGTTGCGACGGGCTCGATCGGGTGAATTCGTCACGGTCGGTCTTGCGGACGATGCCACTGTGCGCATCGCGAGACGCGAAAGCGTTCACCTGCGCTCGCAGCGCGTGGTTCTCGCGACGCGCGGCGAGCCCAAACGCGAGACGATCACGTCGCTCATCGGCGAACCCGGCGCCCGCGCGACGGCTCTCGCGTGGGCCGTGAGCGAACGCGTGCTTGCGCGGCGCGTCACGGGCGCTGCGGTCGGGACCGCGATGGCGATCGTCGCGGCGCACGGTGATGGACGCATGGTCGTGCGTGAACGCGATGACGGCACGGTCGTCATCGACGACACGTACAACGCCAACCCCGCGTCGATGCGGGCGTCGATCGACACGGCGAGAGAAATCGCAAGGTCGCGCGGCGCGCGGCTTGTCCTCGTGCTCGGCGAGATGCGCGAGCTCGGAGCGTTGTCGCCGACGGAGCACGAAGCGCTCGGAGCGTACGTCGCGGAAGTGCTTCCGGCGTTTTTCGTCGGTGTCGCCGGCGAGTGCGCACGGAGCGTCGAGCGTGCGCGCGCGGGCGGTGTCTCGAGTGAGTTTTGCGTGGACAGCGCACTCGCTGGCGCGCGAGCCCTCGACGCGGTTCGCGCCGGCGACGTCGTTCTCGTGAAGGGCTCCCGCGGCGTGGCGACCGAGCGCGTCGTGGAGGCGCTACTCGGACAACCGTACGAGCGTCACAGTTCGCCCGACCTGCACTGAGGCATCGCCCTCACGTGCCCGTCAGCGTGATCACGACACGGCGCTCGTGGCCCGCGCGTCGGTGCTCCCAGAGGTAGATCGCTTGCCAGGTCCCCAGACCCAGCGCCCCGTCCACGATCGGCACGGTCTCCGACGTGCGGGTCACGCTCGCGCGAATGTGCGCGGGCATGTCGTCGGGTCCCTCGGCGTCGTGTTCGTACGCGTGCGGGTCCTCGGGAGCGATGCGCTCCATCCATGCTTCGAGGTCGCGGCGCACGCTCGGATCGGCGTTTTCCTGGATGACCAGCGACGCGCTCGTGTGCTGCACGAACGCGTGCGAAACACCCGTGCGAATCCCCGACGATCGAACCGCGCGCGCGATCGGCTCCGTGACGTCGTACAAGCCGCGGCCGCGCGTCTTGACGACGATCGTGCTCTGAACGACGCGCATCTCGACGGAGATCTCAGCCTCCGTCGAACGGCGGCGGCATCGGCGGCATGGGCGAGATCGCGTCGATCATCGGGCTCATCGGTCGATCGCCAACGACATCGGACGGTGGCATGGGTGCGGCGTCGGGCATCGGGGCTCGATCGGGCACGAACGCGTCGACCATGGGAGTGGCGTCGGGCATCGGCGGCATGGGCGTGACGACGACGTCCTGATCGTCTCGTACGACCATTGGCGGCATCGGCGAGATGGTCAGCTCGCCAGCGACGTCCTGATTGACCATGGGCGGCATCGGCGTGGCGGGCGTTCCACAACTCGCTGTCCCGAACGCAACAGCCGCGATCGCCGAGCGGACCATCGCGGGACCTTTCGGAATCGGGAGCATTCGCGCAGAACGACTCGATGCCTTGGGACGACTGGAAGCGCGCCGTTTGGAGGAAGCCATGCGCACCAGTCTACCACGTCGACTTGACGCAAATCACGTCGTCGTGGGCGCGGCGACCGGGGCACCCGCGGCGGACGATGCGTCTCCGACCGAGTCGGGTTCGATGAAAATCCTTCGCATTCGTGGCAATTTCGCGCGGATCCGCCGCTCGATCTCGTTGATGACCTCTTCGAGGTCTTTCAGCCCGATTTCCGGATCGAACGCGACCTTGAGCGCCACGATCACGTCGTCGGGACCGACGTGCAGGCTCAGCATTTCGACCACCCGAAGGACACGAGGTGATTCCGCGACGATCGTCTCGACCGTCCGCCGATCCTCGGTCGACGCTGCCGCGCCGATGAGCAACGTGTGGGTCTGCCGCGCGATCACGGCGGCGACACCGCACAGAACGACACCGATCGCCATCGACGCCGCGCCGTCGATCCACGGCGCGTGAACGAACTGGCTCGCGCCGATGCCGATGAGCGCGATCATGAGTCCCACGAGCGCCGCGGTGTCTTCCATCAATACCAACGGCACGGTCATGTCCCGCGATTCACTGATGATGTCTTTGACGGCGCGCCCGCTGTGCTCGCGCCGGAACTCGCGGAGCGCGACGCTGAACGAGTAGATCTCGAACAACACGGACGTCCCGAGGACTCCGTACGCCCAGAGCAACTGGCGGCCGGTCGGCTCGAACCCCGGGTGCCGCATCTTGTGATAGCCCTCGTAAAGTGCGAACAGTCCGCCGCCGAGGAACAACACCAGGCTGACGAGGAACGGCCAGAAGTAGCGCTCCGCGTCCCGGCCGAACGGGTGCCTGTCCGTCGCAGGCCGTGCCGCCAGGCGCATTCCGACGAGCAGGAGAATCTGATTCCCGCTGTCCGAGACGCTGTGGATCGCCTCGGCGAGCATCGCGGCGCTCTGACTGAAATACGCGGCGACGAACTTCGAAATGGCGATTGCTGCGTTCCCCGCGAGGGCCGCAACGACAACGCGGGTGGTTCCGTGGTTCGAGTCGGTCGACATGGACGTCCGCACCGTCCAACGACGCGCGGCGCCCGAGGATGCGACAGTGTGTGATCGCTCTGCAATCGCCGCGTGCGTTCGCCCGGAACGCTTTTCCGGAACGACAGGTCGTGACAGTCTGCCGACGCCATGAAGCGCATCACAGTTTTCGGCTGCGGCCTGGTCGGTGGGCTGATCGTTCGCGACCTCGCATCGGATCCCGACGTGGAGGTCCGCGCCGTGGACCGTTCCGACGCGCCACTGCGGTCACTGGCCGGACTGCCGCGCGTCGAGACCCGCACGGCCGATGTATCCAACGACGAGGTGCTGCGCGCGCTCATCGCCGACGCGGATGCGGTCGTCGGTGCCGTGCCGGGGCATCTTGGTTTTTCGATGCTGCGTCGCGTGATCGACGCCGGCAAGCCCATCGCGGACATCTCGTTTTCCCCCGAGAACTTCCTTGCGCTCGACGAGACCGCGCGCGCACGCGGCGTGACGGCCGTCGTCGACTGCGGCGTGTCCCCGGGCTTGTCGAACCTCGCGATTGGACGCGCGGCGTCGAAACTCGCACACGTCCGCACCGCGACGATCTACGTCGGCGGCCTGCCCGAGCCCCGATTCTGGCCGTTCGAATACCGCTCCGTGTTTTCGCCAACGGACGTCGTCGAGGAATACACGCGGCCCGCGCGGCTCGTCGAGGCCGGGCGCATCGTCACGAAGGAAGCGCTCACCGAGGTCGAGCTCGTGGACATTCCGGGCGTGGGCACGCTCGAGGCGTTCAACTCGGACGGATTGCGAACGTTGCTGCACACGGTGAAAGCCGACTTCATGAAGGAGAAGACCATGCGCTACCCGGGCCACGCGGACCGGATGCGCATGCTGCGAACCATGGGTCTGTTCTCGAGTGAACCGGTCACGGTCGACGGACAATCCGTCGTGCCCAGGCGGCTGACGGAGTCCCTGATGTTCAAACTGTGGAACCGCCCGAGCGACGAAGCGGAACTCACCGCGCTGCGCGTCATCGTCGAGGGCGAGGACACCGCGAAGACCGTGCGCCGCTACACCTACGACCTGCTCGACCGGACCGACCGCACCACCGGCGCAACGTCGATGGCCCGCACGACCGGCTTCCCGTGCGCGATCGCGGCACGAATGCTTGCGCGCGGCAGTTACGTCCAGCCCGGAATCCAGCCGCTCGAAAACCTTGCGGTGCGCGACGACCTGTACGACGCGTTCGTGGCCGGCTTGCTCGCGCGCGGCGTGAAACTCGTCGAGACGAGTTCTCTCCCCTGACGCGCATTGTGCTAGTTTCCAGGCCCTGCGAGGTCGTTCATGGTCGACGAAGTCATTGAAGAGCTGCACAAGGGCGTGGCCAAGGCGCACGAAGCGTTGAAGACGGCGCTGTCGCGTTTGCGTACTGGCCGCGCGAACGCTGCGATGCTCGATTCGGTTCGCGTGGACTACTACGGCGAGCCGACGCCCATCTCGCAGATGGCGTCCGTGAACATCCCCGAGCCGCGCCTGATCATCATCAAGCCGTGGGAGAAATCGCAGATTCGCGCGCTCGACAAGGCGATTCGCGACGCCGACCTCGGGCTCAATCCCCAGGCGGACGGCGAGATCTTGCGCATTCCAATTCCGCCGCTGACGGAAGAGCGCCGGAAAGATCTGGCGAAGCAGGCGCGCAAGCATTGCGAAGAGTGCAAGATCATGATTCGCGACGCGCGACGCGAGGCCAAAGAGATGATCGACTCGCTCGTGAACGACGGCGAGATCGGGCAGGACGCCGGCGACCAGGGTCTGAAGAAGATGGAAGACGTGATCGCCGCGGCGAACAAACAGACCGACACGATCGTTGCGAACAAAGAAAAAGACATCATGACCGTGTGACCGAATGAACGGGTGCGTTTCCACGACCGTTCGGCTGCGCGTCGTCCTCGCCGCGCTCGTCGCTGCGACGCTCGCATCGGTGCCGAGCCTCGCGTTCGCGCAACTCGCGTACGCTCCGGGGACCGAGATCCTGCGCTCCGCCCCGGTCGCTCGATCGAGTTGGGTCGAGCGGCTGATCGTGACTGAGCACCGGCATCTGGATGTGCAGGCCGGCTTTGGCTTTGCGTACGCGCGGCAGTGGCCGCTGTTCGCGGGTGGAATCACCGGCCCCGGAATTCACGCCGAAGCCAACGCAGGTTTCTTCGACCGGTTCGATTTCGGACTTCGGCTCGGTGTGCGCTTCGCCGGCGCGCCGACCGATCCCGCGATCGCGTTGCAGCCCGACCGATTCGCCCGAATCGATCGCGAGTCCTTTAGTCGATATTCCGACGGCAACTTTGCGCTGGCCAACCCGGCGGTCCGGTTTCGGCTCGCGATCTTGAACAACGCTCCGTTCATGCTGGGCCTCGAGGTGCAGCACAATCTTCCGGTCGCGGGACCCAACGGATTCGATCTCGCGGTGGGCGTCCCAATGCACATCGTGATCGCGCGGCGCATTCGCATCGAGACCGGCGCATTCTACGAAATGGCCTGGGCAGTCAACGGCGTTGGGCAGCCGCTGCGACTGGACCACCAGCTTCACGTCCCGCTACGAATCAATATCCAACTCGTGCCGGCCGTGTGGGTCGGTGTTCGCTCGGGTGTGGACCTCGAGTTCTTTTGGCTCAATACGACCCGCCAGGCCTGGAACGTTCCACTCGGCGTGCAGGGCGGCGTTCGCGTGCATCCGCGCGTCGACATCCAGTGGCAAATCGCATTCCCGAGCGTCCTCGATCCCGACGTCGCCGTGCCATTCAACACGTTCGCGTTCGGCGTCTCCGCGCTCATCCGCGCGATCTGACCTCGCCGTTACACCGCGCCGCGGACGCTTTTCAATCCGCCGATTGCCACTTCGACGAGCACGGGATCCGGGTCGCCCAGCCACTCCACGTGCAGCGCACCGTCACGCAACGTCAGTCGCGGTGACAACGACGACCGCGGCAACTCCAGCAGGGCGCGCCGCATCGTGTCGTTGAGAATCGATTCGTGGGAGGCGCCCGGGTCGACGTGTACGAAGAACACTTCATCGAAGTGCGAATCGCCGGTGCACACGACTTGGGGGTCGCTCCCGTGGTCTCCGCGTCGCCGCACGCGGATCGACTGCACCGCAACGCGCACGGGCAGGCTGAGCGATGTCCAGCGTGTCGCACCCTCGACGACGTCGCGCGCCGTTGGTGCCCGCGCACCGCGATAGCCGCCCTGCGACCGAACGGCCACGTCGCGTCCGACATCGTCCGGAATCGCGACGTCTCGCGTCCCGCGCAATGCCCGGTCCGGCAACCCGAATGACTTCTCGAGGGCACGTTGCACTTCGCGCCGTCGCTGCCGTCGCCGCCACGCGTCGCGAACCGCGCGTCCCACGAGGCGAGTGGCGATCGCGAGCGCGTAGAGTATTGCGCCACTCGCGGCAAGCGCGATCGCTGCTTCGAGTGCTTCGTCGCTTCGCATCCCAGCGTTACTGTGCCGCCGACGCGCTCAACCGTCCACTCGCACCGCCTCCGGCACCACATGCGTGCGCGCCGTGCGCACGTGATCCTGCCACCCGCCCGCGATGAACAGGTAGTCCCGCGCGTAGCCCTCGACGACAAATCCCAGCCGGCGGAGCAAACGGCCGCTGCGTTCGTTCGTCGGCATGTAGTTGGCCTCGATGCGGTGCAGTCCCAACTCGTTGAAGACGTAGTCGATCGCGGGACGAAGGGCCTCCGCCATCAAGCCGCGTCCCACGTGGCGATGATCGAGGCTGTATCCCAGCACGCACGCCTGAAGCGGCCCCCGAAAAATCTGCGAGAAATTGCACATACCAAGAATCGGTCCGTTCTCGTCACCGCGCTTGGTCATCACCAGGCGCAGCGCGATGTCCTGCTCGAACTCGACCGGAATCCGTTCGAGCCGCTCGTGCCAGAACGCCGGCGTCAGAAAGCCGTCCGGTCGCGGCGGGTCGTAGGGCGCGAGGTGCTCCGCGTTGTCATGGAAGAACGCGAGCACCCGATCGGCAGCGTCGCGTGGCGGAAGCTGCAGCGTCAACCGCTCGGTATGAATGCAGGGCAGGGGCCTGTTCGACTTGTCCACGCGCCGACCTCCAGACACTCGAGTTCGCAGACCGAGCGTCCCCTCGATCGGCTACGACTCGACGAAATTCAAATCCTTGCCAAACGTCTCGTCGAGCAACCACAACGCCGCGAACGCCAGAACGAGCGTGACCGCTCCGACCACGATGGCGCCATTCAGAATTCCGATGCGTCGCTTCGCGAACTGGAAGCTCATCGTGAGCAACGGCACGCTGCCGCGGACGAGGTTCGGAATGCTCGTGGCCGCCGTCGCGCGAAGGTTTGTACCGAATTGCTCGGCCGCGACCGTCACGAAAACGGCCCAGTAGCCATTCCCGATGCCGAGGAACAGGCACACGCCATAAAACGACGTCAACGAACGCGACGCGATCGTGAAATACAGCGCGATGCCGACGATGGTCACGACGAGCGCGCCGAAGAGCACGCGCTTTCGGCTCCGGACGAGCTGGCTCAGCGTGCCGCTGCTGAAGTCGCCCACGGCCAGCCCTGCGTAGAACCACAGGACCGCGCGCGCCGCGGTGGGAACACTGGTCATGTGCATCGCGCGGCCGAACTCGGGACAGAACGTCACGAGAATGCCCGCGACGAACCAGATCGGAATTCCGACGAGAATGATCGCGACGAAGCGCCTCGCGCGCGCCCATTGTGTGAACAGCAAAAACACGTTGCCTCGGCTCACGCCCGATTTGCGAACGTCGTCGAACATTCTCGATTCGCTCACGCCGATGCGAAGAACCAGCAGCGCGATTCCGAGGCAACCGCCGATGATGTACGCCGTTCGCCACGGCACGCGATCACCGACCAGCCCCGCCGTGACGCCGCCCAGCAGACCGACGCCCGCGATCAGCGTCGTGCCGTACCCGCGCTTGTGGCGACTGAGCAATTCGCTCGCGAGTGTGACGCCCGCGCCGAGTTCGCCCGCGAGACCGACGCCTGCGATGAATCGCACGACGGCGTACGTCGTGAGGTCGTGCACGAACGCGTTCGCAAGGTTCGCCGCGGAATAAAGCACGATGGAACCGAAAAGCGTCGAGAGTCGTCCGCGACGGTCCCCGAGGATCCCCCACAAAAGACCCCCCACGAGCATGCCGGTCATCTGCATGTTCAAGAGCAACACGCCTCGGTCGAGCAGCTCGCGAGCCGGCACGCCGACGGCAAGAAGACTGGAGCGTCGCACGATGGAAAACAGGATCAGGTCGTAGATGTCGACGAAGTAGCCGAGCGCTGCCACGAGCACGGCGGCATTCAGGACGCGATCGCTGTGCTTCGAAGTCGTAGCGGTCATTGCGATCCCGAGGGACTGCGGATGCTACCGGCCGGCGGACACGGGGTTCAACCCCGGACGCTCGCGTGCCACTGATTGAGCGCGAGTCGGTATCGATGAATCATCCGCGCTTCGAAGCGTTCGGTGGACAAGCGCAGCGCCTCGCGCATTGGTCCTGTCGTTGCACGTTTGCGCTGGCGTGCGGGCAGGTCGCGGATCAATCCGTCGATTCCGCCCGCGAGGGCGCCGTGCATGCCCGCGCACGCGCGCAGGTACGACTGGTGGGTCGGGTCTCGGTCGTGTCCCTCGACGAGCGCCGCGAAGATCTCGGCACGGGCATCCGCGTCGAGCGCCGGATGTCGCGCGACGCGTTCGCCCCAGCGATCGAGCCACGGCGCGATGGGAAGCAAGAGGTCGGACGATCGACGCAGCCCGTGGGCGCGGCGCAGGGGAAGAAATCGATGCGTCTCGTTCGCGATCGTCGACTTGTTGATGGCGCCCGCGAATACAAATGCGCCTGCGTGCCGCGTCGGATCCGATTCACCCAACTTCACGAATCGCTCGCGCAGCGCCCGCGACGCCTCGGTGCGCACCGGCCACTCTTCGACCACCCGTGAGAGATCCCCGACGTTGTGCGACGCCAGCGTCGCCGCGTGCATCGTCGCGACCTCGGCGCCGGCTGTCTCGCGAACGTCCGAGAGAATCGCCGCCTCGCGCCGGAGTTCGGAATCGATATCGTCGACGAGCGCGTCGATCACCGGGCGCGCGTCCAACGCCAGCGCGCGGCCGAGTGCACCCGCGCGCATCGCGAGCAGTTCGCCCTGGTGGCCGCTCAACGGACCGACCTTCGTGTCGAGAACGCGTGCCGACACGGTGTGCGGATCGAGCCACGCCGTCCACGCGAGGCGCTCCACGGTGCGCGCGAGTGCCGCGGCGTCCGCCTGCTCCCACCACACGTGATGCCGAACCCGCGAATCCACGTCGGTCGGAATGAACGTGTCGACGGTGGACAAGTGGCACAAGAGCATCAAGTCGAAGTGGAGCAAGCGCCCGTCGTGCGTGTCCCACGTTGCCATCAACGAGTTCCACCCGGCGCGAACTGCGGACCATCGAGAAACGACGGTGTCGGAATCTCCCGCGGACGCAGGGTCTTCCGCGCGCTGCAGCAACCAGCCGGCCGTGTTTCGCACTTGCGAGAGCAAGACATCGGGCGCGGTTCCCGGCCGGCGAATCACCCTCAACTCCCGGCGATGGAGAGGTCGTGCAAGAGATACGTCGGTGTCGTCGCGGGATCGCTCGTCGGCGACCACTTCGAAACTCCCGTGCCGATCAGCGCACTTGGCAGGCCGGCTCGATGCGCGCCCGCGATGTCCGTGAGAAGCTGGTCGCCGATCGCGACGACGTCCCGCGTTCCGAGTTGCTCGCACGCGGCGTCAAAGAGCCGGCGCTCCGGCTTGCCGAGGCGCTCGAACCGCAGCGGCGCACGCGCCACGTCACGAGCGCGCAACGCCGACTCGAGCATCGCGGCCACGGCTCCCGCGCCGTGACCGAAGGCTCCGCCGGCCTTCGGATACGCGCAATCCGGGTTGGGCAACACCAGCCGCGGCACGGAACCGCGCTCGAGCGCGCGGAACAATTCGGTGAGCACGCAGTCCATTGTCGAGAGCAGCGGGTAGCCGTGCTCATCGCACAACACGACGACATCGTAACCGCCGCGATCGTCAGGCTCCACGACGATCCCGCCTGCCGCTTCGACATAGCGCCGCGAGTCCTGCGTCCCCAGCACTGCACACCGCGCTCCGTGCACGCCGTTGGCCGCGAACCACGCCGGCAGCAGCGAGCCGGCGCTCACGATGCACGATTCGGGAATCTCGAGGCCCAGCGTCGCGAAGCGCGCGGCCATCGCGGCCGGCAGTCTCGATGCGTCGTTCGTCACGATGCGATACGGAATGCGCTCCCGCGTGAGAAGCGCGATCGCCTCGCGCGCGCCGGCCAGTACTCCGGATGCGTCCACGAGCACACCGTAGGCGTCGAGCAGCACGCCGCGATGACGGCGCACGAGCGACGCGAAGTCCACGCGCTCCACGGGCGGCGGATCGAGTCGAGTTGTCATCGTGCCGACGGCGGCTGCGAATGGTTCGCGGGCGAGTCACGCGCAAGCGGCATCGGCGGTGACGGGCCGCCGTCCGGCGTGAGCGTCGCGCCCATTACTCGCAACATCACGTGTTCGGCGCGCTTGCGATCGATCGGGCCACCCATCGATTCGGCCAGCATCGAGTTCGACAGCCCTTCGAGCGCCAGCAACAACGTGCGAAACACGAGCGGGTCGATCGCGCGCCCCTGCGCCGCGCGCGTCTCTCGATCGAGCAACGCCGTGATGGCGGCGATCGTCGTCTCGCGACGCGCGTGCAGCGGCGAGCCGGGTCGCAGCGCTTCGGCCCCCAGCACTCGCAAGAGCGGGCCCGAGTCGTCATGAAACGCGAGGTAGGCTCGCACGCACGCACGCAACCGCCCCCACGCGTCGTCCACCTCGCCGACGGCTCGATCGAGACGTTCGAGCAGCGTGCGCGTCGCAACGTCGTAGAGCGCGGAGAGAACTTCCTCCCGGTTCTTGAAGAAGCGATAGAACGTCCGCCGCGAAACGTTCGCGGCCCGCAAGATGTCCTCGATCGGCGGCTCGGTCCCGGACTCCGTACTGAGAACTTCCGCTGCACCGCGGAGGATTTCCATCCGGGCCAATGCGAACTCGATCGGGCTGTCGCGACGATCGCGGACGGAGCGAGCGGGGGGCGACTTGCGCGGTGAGGCGAGCGACATGAAACAGCATGTATACTGGCTCGCGCTTGTGGCGTACGCAAGAGGTTTCGCGAAGGAGTCGCACGCAATGGCCATCAGATAGCGGAAATAGTCTCACAGCCTGAGTCCGAACGGGGGCCGCTTGACGCCCAACGCAAGGCTGCGGTAAACAGCGTGTATACCACTCGGAGGGTGCCGCATGGGTTCGGTGGCGATGGGTCCCAGGGCGTGGGTCGTGACGTTTTCGGTCGCGTGTGTCGTGGGCTGCGGTGCCGCCGTTCAGTCGCGCGATGGCTCCGGGTCCGATGCACCCGTCGCGGTCGATCGGGTCCAGCCGAACGATGCGACGGCGAGCGACACGGTCCTTGCCAACGACTCACCGGCCGACGACGTTGCGCCCGCGGACGACGTCGTTGCGACGGACACGGCCGCGGACGACGCGAGCGCGCCGGAGACCGGTGCATCGGACGCCGCAACGGACGCTCCGCCCGCGATGCGCGATCCGCCCGCCCTGCGGCCCTATTCGCGCGGTAGCTGTCCGACGCTCATCGGTGGGGCCACGACGGACACCTCGCTCAACACCGGGTTTGCCACGGGTGCGCAGCGCCGACAGTTTCGGTTGATCGTCCCGCGAACGTACGACGGCTCGAGCGACTGGCCCGTGGTCTTCATGTGGCACTGGATGAACGCGAGCAGCGGCTCGTTCATCCGGGACGGGGAACTCGAGAGTGCAACCGAGCAGATGCACTTCATCGCGGTTCTCCCCGATGCGCTGCGCGACGCAGCCGGCAACCGCGTCTATCAACTCAACTGGCCGTTCGTCGAGTTCTGGGGCCAGGACGGCGAGATCCAGTTCTTCGACGACCTGTTGACGTGCGTCTCGTCACAGTATCGCGTCGATCGCCGACGGGTGCATGGCGTCGGCGTCAGCGCGGGCGGACTGTGGCTGACGTTCTTGTCCACGACCGATCGCGCGAACTACTTCGCCTCGATCGAGTCGCTCAGCGGCGGCCTTGGCGAAGTTCCGTTCGCCTGGCGCATGTTGTACCGGCCGCAGGTCAACAAGTTCCCGGCGCTCGTCCTGTGGGGCGGAACCAGCGATTGGCTGATCGTCGACTTCAACCAGGCTTCGATGAGGTTTCGCGACGAACTTCGCCGCGATCACCACTTCGTCGTCACGTGCACGCACACGACGGGACACGCGTTGCCACCCATCCCTGCACCTCCGGACGGCGGTACACGTTTCCGCCCGCTGTGGCAGTTCCTGCTCGATCACCCGTACGGGCTACCTCCCGACGATTCGCCGTACCGCCGAACGGGTCTACCTGCGAGCTACCCGTCATGGTGTGCGATTGCCCCGTAAGACGCCCGCAACGATCGTCGACGCCGATCGCTCGGGCACTCGCTACCGCAACGTGTCGTTGGCGCGGAGTCGGTGGGATGACGTTTCGTTCGAGCGCGCCGAATTCCACGACGCGTCTTTTGCCGAGGTGCGCATCGACGACGCGACGTTTGCGCGAGCGAGTTTGACGAACATCGACCTTTCCCGCGCGACGATCGACGACGCCAACCTCACGTTGGCGAGGCTCACGAACGTCAACCTTCGCAACGCGGTGATCGACGACGCAAGCGTCCGCGGACTTGTGATCAACGGTCACCGGATCGACCGGCTCATCGAAAATGCCGAGAAGGCCGGGAACGCGCCCTCCGCGCGCAACAGGAGATCCACCCAGAGGAAATCCACAGGAAGACGGCGAGTCGGGAAGGGATGAGTTTGGGTCAGTCGTCCCTGACCCTCCGACCTCCGAACCATCCCAAAAAATTCCGCCCTTCCCGTCTTCCCTCCTTCCTGTTCTCTGACTCCGCGCGCGCACCGCGCGCCCACACGCGCGCACTACCCCAGATGCGCGTGGAAGAACTTCACCGTGCGGTCCCACGCGAGCTTCGCGTTGTCCGGGCTGTACACTTCGGGCCGCGTGTCGTTCACGAACGCGTGGTCCGCGTCGTACACGTGCAGTTCCATCGCCTGCCCGCGTGCAGCGAGTTGCGTCTGAATCGCTTTCGCACCTTCGGGCTTCGCCCACGCGTCGCGTCCGGCGAAGTGCGCAAGAATCGGCGCGCGGACCTTGTTGTAGTCGACGAGGGAAGCGTCGGGAATTCCGTAGAACGGCACCGCCGCGCCCACCTCGGGAATGTTGCACGCCGCCGCGAACGTGAGTGCGCCGCCCATGCAGAAACCCACCACGCCGACGTGTCCATTGCAGCGTGCGTGCTTCCGTAGAAATTGCACGGCGCCGCGGATCTCCTCGATCGCGTTCTTCTTGTCGAGCGCCTGCATCATCTCGCCGGCGGTCGTGGCGTCCTTCGCGACCTTGCCGTGATACAGGTCCACGGCGAGCACGACGAAGCCATCCGCCGCGAGCCGAGTCGCGAGCGATCGGATGTGATCGTTCAGCCCCCACCACTCCTGAACCAACACCACGCCTGCGGCCCGCGCCGGCAACGCCGGCTCGACCATCTCTCCGCTGGCGTCACCACTCGTCGCTGCAAACGTCACGTGCTGACTCATCGGGACCTCCTGTGACTGTCTTGCGTATCCGGCAAGGGCCGCGCAGGCGGCCCGGTCAAACGTCGCCGGCCGATTCATCGGCCCGGTCGTCTCACTTCACCGCACGAGCCCGCGCATGAACACCATCTTCAGCGCGACGGAGTATCCCGGCATCATCCAGGTGTCCCGATCGAGAAGCGCGCGCGCGATCATCCCCGTGCGATTGTACTCCGCGCCGCCCGACAGCATCACGACGCTGCCACCTTGCGGATGCGCGACCACGTCCCACCGCTGAACGTCTCCGCGATAGTCGCCGGCCACACCTCGCCACACGACGCGCGGACCGAACGGTCCAACATCGACGACGCGATCTTGATCGCCTTCCGTGCGAAACAGCACCGTGTCGACCACGGAGTGAAACCGCTGCGTCAGCCCGACGCCAGACACCACGCGAACGTCCCGCATCGGCGTCCACCAGCGCGTGTATTGATCGATCCGTTCGAGCCGCGCGCACAGTGCCGGGGGTGGCGTCGCGCTCCACATGGCGACCGTGCTCTGCGTGATGGTCCCCGCGGCGTCGAGGGCGATGGCCCCGACCACGGCATCGCGCGTGAGCCACGTCCATGCGCCCGGCGCAGGCGGTTCGATTTCGCCGGTCGCTGCGAATCGATCGCGGGGTCGTGCCGGCAATCGGGACCCGACGACGATTTCTGCGCGGCGTCCGGCCGCGAGTGCGAGCAGGACGTCGTAGCCGAGCTGCATGCCGGCGATCGTGCTCGGGCTCACCCGCGCGAGCACACGCAAGAACCAGTTGGCTTGCGACGGATCGCCCCACGTCGTGTACGCGATCAGCGTGCCGTCGCCGTCGGGGTAGAGATCCCACCGCAATCCGCCCGGGCCGAGGTCGGACTGCAACAACTCTCCGTCGATCCGCTGCGCGTTCACGACATGCAAGCTCGCGAGCGTCGTGACGTCGAAGATGGACACGGCGACGTGAAACCGGAACGCAATGCGACGTTGAAATCGCGACAGCACTTGCAGGTTCGTGATGCCGGTCATGAAACTCGGGTACTGCTCCGGCGTCGCGATCACATCGTGAACGGTTTGCAACGGTGCACTCGAACGCACGACGACGGTGATCCGCGCGTCGCGCCCGCTGTCGACGTTGCGGACAAGCACCGCCGCGCCGCGCCGCGCGATGGGTCGGAGCGCCTCGATCTCGTCGGGTCGCAACGGATCGAGCGCCGGTGAAGCCGGTGCCGCCGTCGGGACGGTCTGCGCGTAGGCAACCGCTCGCGAGCTGACGCCGGTGGCTGCCCACAACGCGGCAACGGTGACCACCGCAGCAATGCCGGCGCCCGTGAATCCCATCGCCGACCGCATCAATCGTCTCAACGCATCAGGTACGCGCATCGTCCTGCGCCACGCTGTACAGCAAACGTCGTCCGCGTCGGGAAAATCCGTTCGAGCGCCCGCCACATGCTGCGAGTTCCCGCGAAGAAATCGAAGTGATTGCCGCGAATGGCCCCGCCCGTGTCGTCCGCGCGAAAGCAGCCGTCGTGAACGAAGCCGCCAATGCCGTCGACGACCGGAATCATCACGCCGTCCCATCGCGCGACGTATACGATCGTTCCGAGCGGGATGAACGTGCGGTCGACCGCCCACGATCGCAGTGGAACCAACGCGCTGCTCGCGCCCGAGCCCCACGGGTAACGATTGCCGTCGAGGATGCTGTAGCAGACGATGCCGCCCGTGGGACACGCGCGTCCGCAGGAGCACGACGAGCTGTAGTTGATCACGCGACCGTCTGCCAGGATGCCGCTGCCCTCGATGCAGACCGAATCGGAAAACGCCGCAGTCACGCGCGCCAGCTGCATGCACGTCCCGTCGTTGAGCGACGTGTCTGCCGTGCCCGGGTAGTCGACCTCGCGCGCGAGGTAGTAATACGTGTTGTACATGTCGCCGACGGCCGTGCCCATGTCGACGATGCCGTTGCCCACCGCCGTGACCGTGATGGCGTCGCGCGCTCGCTCGGCGCCGTTTCGGTCGAGTCCCAGCAGCCGGACCTGTCGGTCGTGCATCGGTCCAGCAAACGTGTACGAGAGGTTGTCCCGCGTTGCGGGATTCCACGGAGCCCCCATCGGCCACTCGTCCGCGACCATGCGAACGCTCGTCACGCCACCGGCCGCAATCCGAAACGCCGCGGGGTTGGTCACGCGCGTGCCATTCGGCGGCGCGACGATCTGCACCCACGCGCCGTCGCGGGCAACGACATCCGCCATCGCATCCGCGCCGGCGTCGCCCATGCGCACGTCTCCACCCGTCGAATCCGTTGCGACCGAGTCGCCCTGCGAGTCACTCGCGACCGCATCGCTGGCATCGTCGATGTTCCCGCCGTCTTCCATCCCGACAGCATCACCCCGCGTGTCGCGCGCGGCGTCCCCCGGCAACGACTCGTCGCCGCACGCGCAGACGAACGTCGCGATCGCGACGGCGCAGGCCGCCAATCGACCCGCCCGCGCGGCCGCCCCGGCGCATTCTCGGACGTTTCCCATCGCGGAAACCGTCTCACGACCGGTCGATCGCCCGCAAGGGACGGACCTCGATTGACACCCCCACGGTCGCGCAGTAGAGACCGCGCCGCATACGCCGAATTCTCTCGGGAGGCGCGCGAAGATGAAGTCGATCCATCTGTTCGCCGGCAATTCCAATCCGGGACTCGCACAGGCGATCTCGCAGCACCTCGACGTGCCGGTGAGTCGCTGCAAAGTCGGGCGATTTTCGGACGGCGAGATCAGTGTCGAGGTTCAGGAAAACGTTCGCGGCGTGGACACGTACGTCGTGCAGTCGACCTGCTCGCCCGTCAACGACGCAGTGATGGAGTTGCTGATCATGGCCGACGCGCTCCGCCGCGCGAGTGCCGGCAGCATCACCGCGGTGATTCCGTACTTCGGGTACGCACGGCAGGATCGAAAGGTCGCCGGGCGCACGCCGATCACGGCGAAGCTCGTTGCGGATCTGGTCGTGGCCGCGGGAATCGATCGAGTCATGACCATGGATCTGCACGCCGGGCAGATTCAGGGCTTCTTCAACGTCCCGGTGGACAACTTGTTCGCGATGCCCACGCTGCTCGAGCCGCTTCGCGCGTTGGGCCGTGCGGACGCAGGGCTCGTGATGGTGTCTCCCGACGCGGGCGGTGTCGAGCGCACACGCGCGTACGCGAAACGACTCGACGCGGGACTGGCCATCATCGACAAGCGCCGCGAGCGCGCGAACGTCTCCGAAGTGATGCACATCATCGGCGACGTCGAGGGCAAGGACTGCGTCATCCTCGACGACCTCATCGACACCGCCGGAACGACGACGAACGCAGCGCGCGCACTCTCGGAACGCGGCGCACGTCGGATCATCGTCTGCGCGACGCACGCGGTGTTGTCTGGCCCCGCGATCTCACGGATCAACGATTCGCCCATCGAGCGACTGATCGTGACCGACACCATCCCGCTTCGCACCGACGCGGGGCCGACGCTCAAGATCCAGCAAGTCTCGGTCGCGCGGCTGCTCGCCGAAGCGATCAAGCGCATCCATCACAACGACTCCGTGAGCTCGCTCTTCGTCTAGTCGTTGACCACTCGCTTGTACGGGCGTAGTGCGCCGGAGTCATTCGGTGCCGGAGTCATTCGGTGCCGGGATCGGGCGGGGACCGGTGCCGACGACTGAGGGCAACGCGCGCGATGGACTTGCGATCCGTGTCGTGGATCGTGATCCGCCTGTCCTGCGGGTCGAGAACTTCGCGAACTACGCCCGCGATGTGGTCGTCGAGATCGCCTTCGATCACATCGGAGCGACGGACGGCCCACGCGATTGGAGCTGCCTCCGCACGATTCACGTCGCGCCCCGCTCCGTCCTGCAGATCGGCCCGACGTTCGCCGCGACGCCCGCGGCAGACGGCATCATGAGAATTCGCGCGACGGACTCTTCCGGCCGAGCAGGCCACGCGCGCCGTAGCGCGCCGCAACGACCCGGTTGCGATGAACCACGACGAGAGGACTGAACCGATGGACTCACTCGAAATTCGCTTCACCGAGCAACCGCAACGCGTGTCGGCGACGGGCGCCCAAGCGCTCACGCAGGCCATCGATGTTTCCGGCTACCGCGTTCTCGACCTGATTCTCAGCGTTTACGCGCAGACGGGCACGAGCCCGACGCTCGACGTCGGCGTGTACACGAGCATGCAGATCGACAACGAGGACGCGTGGGGGTTGCTCGGAACGTTCACGCAGGTGACGTCGGCCAACCAGCATCAGCTCAAGAGTCTGACGGGCGTGCTGAAGTACATCCGCTACTATGTGACCGTGGGCGGATCCGCGAGTCCGACGGTGACATTCGAGATCCGTGGGTACGCTAGACGGACGAGCTAGCGATCGCCGACGAAACGCACCCGAGCCGTCTGCGAGCGCCATGTCGGACACGTCACGAAACAAGAAGAGCGACGGCGAACCGAGAGTTCGCGTCGCGCCGCCACCGCGGAGCGATCCGCGCGTGAAGGTCGTGGCCGCAGCGTCCGCCGTCGTCGAGGCGTCCTCGTCGAGCGCGATGAGACTCTCCGCGCTCGACGTCGACTCCGAGGCCGGCGCGCGACTGCGAATCCTCGCGCGTTTCTATGGGGCGATGGCTGCCCGCGCCCACCTCGATGTTGGTTACCGCGATCTACCCGGTGATTCGACGCAACCGGGTGCCGCGGGCAAGGGAGCCGCGAAGTGATTCTGCTGCCGCCCCGCGTGCTCGGTCCGATCTCGACCGCGAGTCGCGCGGTGCGGGTCGTACACCAACTGGCCGGCTTCAAAGTGACCGTGCTCGTCAACGGTGTTGGCGCCGGGTCGGCCGTAGTATCCTCGCCCGATGCCATGATCACGCTCGACCGATCGGTCCCGCTGCGCCGAGGCGACGAGATCCGGGCGTTCGTGTCCGCCCCGTCACTCGCGGAACGGGTGGACTACCCTGCGGACAGTTCACCATCGCCCGAGCCCGTGTACGTTCAGAGCGTTGGAGACGCGTTGGGGCCAGTGGCGATCGCGACGCCGCTCTCTGCGTCGCTCGTCGCCGCGCGGATCGTCGGAGCGGTCCCGGGGGCGCGTGTCGGGCTGGACCGCGGTTCGACGACGTACTGGGAGGAAGCGTTCGACGGAACGGCGCAGGTGCGTTTCGTCGGCGGTCTCGCAGTCGGAGAACAGTTTGACGTGCGCCACGAGCTTGCCGGCCTGCCCGCGACTGTCACACGCTCTCCGCGCTCGATGGGGCGTTCGGTCCAACGAGCGGGCATCGAGATCGTCGGGCCGCTCCTGGAACGCGCGACGTCGTTGAAGGTGCGCAGTGTCCGGCCGGGAGGGCTCGTCGAGATCTTAGAGCTCAGCACCCATGTGCCGCCGCGGGATGTCACACTCGGTCTCGTGCACTGTGCGGATTCCGAGGCGGTCGTGAGCGTGGCGCCGCTGGCCTTCGACGCACGCATCGTGGCGCGCGAGCGCTACCGCGAGCCCGTCTCCGGTTCCGAGTCCGGGTCGTACGACGAGTCCGCCGTCGTGGTCGCTCAGGACTTGCATTTCCTCCCGCCACCGACGGTCGTCGGACCGATCTTCAGCGGCGGCACCTCCGTGCGCCTACGCGGCCTGATCGCCGGCGCCCGCGTTCAACTCCTGCGGGACGGAATCGACATCGGCCACTTCGAAGCGCGGGACACCGACGAGTTCGTTCAGGTCGGGGCGCCGCTCGCGGCCGGCGAGATCTCCGCCCAGCAGGCCATCGTGAGCCCCTCGCTGTCCTGGAGCGTGCCGTCGCCGCCTGTCTCCGTGACTCCGGCGTACGCGCCGCGACCCCTACGTCTCGCGTCTCCACAACTGTTCGCAACCGCGGACTGCGTCGGCGTCCAGGGTTCGGTGCCCAACGCTCTCGTCATCGTGCGATCCGAGCGTCTCGGTGAGATCGGGCGCGCACACGCGATCGACGACGAGGTCGACATTCGGGTGGCGCCGCTGCTGGTCACGGACGACGACATCTACATCACGCAGCGCATCGGGACGTTCGAAAGCGATCCGGCCGTCGCGACGGTGCTCCCGCGTCCTGTTGGGCGCCTCGCGCCACCTCGTGTGTTCGCCGTGTCGGGAACCCGCGCGATCGTCGCACGCGACGTGGTGCCGGGCGCGCGCGTCGACGTGTTGATCGATGGCTCACTCGAGGGCAGCGGCGCCGCGGTGTCATCCGTCGTCGATGTCCGGACGAGCATCGAGCTGAGCAGCGTGCACAGCGTCGCGGCGCGGCAGCGGCTCCCGGGAGACGAGGACAATCCGTTCAGCGCCTCGGTGCCTGTGATTGCGCCGACGGAGTGCATCGTGACCTACGAAGCGATGACCACGCGAAAGGTGTGTCAACTCACCGGCGAGACGGACGGCGAGCGCGGCGTTCCGACGGCGTCGCAGACGCAGAGAGTTGGAATCGGGGGAACGGATCTCGGCGCGTCGGTCCTGCACGATGGGAGACTGTGGTTCTTCTTTGGGGATGTGTTGCCGTCGTTTGCTCCTGTGGGCGTTCCAGATAGCGATCCTCTATATCGGCTTCACTTTGCCGCGAAAGCCGTCGCCACGAGTCGAGACACCAATCCGGAGGATCCGCTCAATCTGACGTTCTTTACTGAGCCCGTTGTCCCAGCGGACGTTCGGGTAGCGGACGTCTTCAGACCGCTTTCAATCGGTGTCGCAACGACGTTTGGGCTTAACAACGCGGCCACGGGGGCCTTCAGCCTCGGCGATCATCTCTACGTTTTCGCGGCCATCGACTGGACGAGGGACCGCCCCGAGCCGCCGCGAGTTGGGCGTTCGTTTCTTTGTCGCCTCGCCTATTCTGCGCTTCCGGATCCGCTCCCCGCGCCGCCGCTCTCACTTTCGGTCGTTCCGATTGGGGGAGTTGCCGAATTCAGCCACGCCGGTGGGCACTTTCTCATCGCGTGGCCGGTCGTCGTCGATGCGACCATGGTCGTGGGGCTTCCGCTGGGAAGCGCGTCTCGTGGAGTTCTGTTCTTCGGGACGGGACCATTCTATCGGAGCGGAAGACTCTACTTGGCCTTCATGCCGGTCCGCTCCGATGGTTCGTTTGGCGAACGCTGGTTCCTGCGCGGCATAGGCGTGGGCGGATCACCGGATTGGCGTCGAGAGGGCGACGCCGGGACGACGGAACTTTCCACTTTCGCTATCGTCGACGACCACTTTGGCGAGCTGTCGGTACATTGGAATCCGCAACTCCGGAAGTGGATTCTGCTATATCAAAGCAATCCTTTTGACAGCGCGCTCGGGGAATGGGGTGGCACCGATCATGGATCCCCCGGTCGCGGTATCCGAATGCGGTACGCCGACGTACCCTGGGGGCCTTGGTCACCGCCCACGATCGTGTTCGACCCGGCAGATGCATACTGCCGATTCATGCATTCACTCGCCGCCTGCGACGGACTACCGAACCCAGAGTACCCTACCCCGGGATTGGCTCCGGCAGGTGGTGAGTACGCACCGTATGTGATTTCATCCTTCGGATCCGGTAGCGGCTCGCGAGCGAAGCTGTACTTCGCGATGGGCACATTCAACCCGTACGAGGTCGTATTCATGCGCACGCGATTGCGCCTGCTGCCGCGGAGTGGCTGAGTGACCCCGACGGCGCGTGCCCCGGCGTCGGGTCTCGGTCGAAGCGCAGGTGCAAAGCTGCCTTGCGAGCATGGTGTAGTCGAAGGCCGCAGCTCGGTCGCTGCGGTAGGAGCCCTCATGTTTGCTGCCGTCTGCTGTGCGCGGGTGACGAACACGAACCCAGCGGACGCGCCGGCCGATGGCCCGTGCTCGCAGGTAGATTGCGATCGTCCGGTGCTTCCCGATGTCCCGTCCTCGGGGTTCGACACGACCGACGAACCGCTCGACGCCCCCGCGGACGTGTCAGAGCCGATCGACGCGACTACAGACTGTACGCCGCGAGCGACACGCACCTGCTATTCGGGGCCGCCGGGGACGGCGGGCGTCGGCACGTGCGTCCGCGGCGTGCAGCACTGCGGACCCGACGGCGCGTGGCCCATCGCGTGTGAAGGCGAGCGGCTCCCGGCGCGCCGAGAAACGTGTGGCGACGGCGTTGATGACGACTGCAACGGGGTGGCGGACGACCGGTGTGCGCCGCCGATCCTCGATGTCGCGCTCGGTGGCGGGCATAGCCTCGTGCTCCTGACAGACGGATCGGTCAGGGCTTTTGGAAACGATTACTTTGGCCAACTCGGCGATGGCGACGAATCCGGCCGCTCCGTCGCGGTGCCCGTGTTGGGCTTGGCAGACGTCACTGGAGTTGCGGCGGGTGGCTACCACTCGTGTGGGCTGCGCCGGGATGGGTCGGTGTGGTGTTGGGGCGCGAATTGGGCTCGCCAACTCGGTCACATCAGCACATCGACATGCACACGATTTGGCTTCGTCTGCACGCCGATGGCGACTCGGGTAGCGGGCATCGGACCGGCACTCTTGATCGGCACGGGTTATTGTCACACGTGCGTGGGCCTCGCGGATCGCTCCGTCGTTTGCTGGGGCTGTGGCGGCGACGGTCAGCTCGGACGCGTCCCCGCCGACACTTGTCGCGACGCCTGGACTCGCCTGTCCGGACCCTGTTCGGCTGCGCCGATTGTCGTTAGCGGCCTGAGCGGCGCGATCGGGCTCTCGCTGGGCGAGAACTTCACGTGCGGACTCATGCCATCGGGCCAGATCGAGTGCCTCGGTGGCAATCGAGTCGGGCAGCTGGGCGACGGGACGACGACGGATCGCATGGCCACCGTGCCGGTCGTTCGGGTCACCGACGCGGTACAGGTGTCTGCATCAGGACGACACGCGGCGGCCGTCCTGTCTGACGGTTCGGCCGTCGGTTGGGGCCAGAGCACCGGCCTGGGACTGGCGGGTTCCCCGTGCGGCGCGGCCGAGTGCTCGCCGCTCGCCGAGCCGTTGAATGGCGGCGTCGGTGTCGCCGAGGTGCGAGTCGGCGGAGCGCACTTGTGCTATCGACGTGCGGACGGAGGCGTCGCGTGTCTTGGTTCAAACGATGTCGGCCAGTTGGGCGATGGAACAGCCGCGAGTCGCGCCGTGCCAGCGGCTGCCATCGGGCTCACACCCGCACGTCGCCTATTCGTTGGGGCAGGGCACTCGTGTGTACTTCTGCTGTCCGGGGTGATGCGCTGCTGGGGCGCTGGAGCAGAGGGACAACTCGGAAATGGCGCATTCCTCGATAGCAGTGTGCCGGTGGACGTGGTGTTCTGAAACGTCCCGCACTGGCTCTTTCTTGTCTACGTATGCTCCGACTCGCGTCGCCGGAGTCGGTCCGGTCATCGAGATCGCGGCGGGGAGCCTCCACACGTGCGCGCGATTGGCTGACGGGTCCGTCGAATGTTGGGGCCGAGATGAGGACGGCCAGTTCGGAGGAACCGCCCCGGCGACGTGCACTGACTTCCGCTATTCCGCCGTACCCGTGAGATGCTCGGCAGTGCCAGTGACAGTAGCTGGCTTGGCGGGAGCGGTCGAGCTGTCACTCGGCTCGAACTTCACGTGCGCCCGGATGGCGACGGGCGCGACACGATGCCTCGGCAGCAACCGACTCGGGCAATTGGGCGACGGAACGACGACCGATCGAACGGCGGCGACCGAGGTTGTGAACGTCGGCGGTGCCTTGCAATTGTCCGCGTCCTGGGAACATGCGACGGCAATTCTGGCCGACAGCTCCGTGGTCGGCTGGGGCAGGAGCGTGGGGTTGGGACTCGGATCTCGTTGCGATCGGCGACTCTCCGGTCCCCAGTGACGTACATTTGCGCGATGCTCGACTTGACAGCCCGATCTGCGCAGCGGGCGACATGCGGCCTTGCTACGCGGGACCTGTCGGTACGCTCGGCGTCGGAACCTGTCATTCCGGTGTGCAACACTGCGGGGTCGATCGCGACTGGTCGGCGGTCTGCGACGACGCCGTCGCGCCCGTCGCGGAGGTCTGCAGAAACGGCGCTGACGACGACTGCAATGGGCTCGTCGATGATGGCTGCCCAGTCGTCGTGGACGTCACGCTCGGCACGTCCTTCACCGTCGCGCTCCTATCGGACGGAACACTTTGGTCGTGGGGATCCAACTACAGACGTGAACTCGGGGGCTCCTCCTCAACATCTGTGCATTCAACTCGAGTGCTGGGATTGACGGACGTGACGCAGGTGTCTGCTGGGGATGCGCACACCTGCGCACTACTGCGCGACGGGACGGTGTGGTGTTGGGGGGCCGACGACATGCACCAGTTGGGCGCGATCGGGAGCGGGGGGGGGGCGTGCGGTCCGCGACGTTGGCCCTGCGGCGCGCCGGTCCGCGTGCCGGACATCACTGGCGCGATTCAGGTCGCGGCCGGAATGTGGCACACGTGCGCACTTCTTGTCGGCTCTCACGAGCATTGGCCATGCATTTCTCAGAAGCATTCCCCAGGTCTGACGGCTGCTGCGTGATGTTGAAAGTGTCTCCTACTCCTTCGTCCGCTGTCCAGCGCGGGCGGCGTTCTCGATCGTGGGCTTGAGCCGGCTCCGGTAGCTCTCGCCTTCGATGATGAGGTCGTACGAGTTGCTCTCGAATCGATCGATCGCACCCTGCGCGCGCACCGGATCGGCGAATGTTGCAAGCCACTCATCGGCACCGCGGTTGCTCGTGATGATGATCGATCCAGCGCGGTGCCGCTCGGTGAGGATTTCATAGGCGTCACGACTCTCGTGTGCGTCCATCGAGTCGAGACCGAAGTCGTCGATGATGAGCAGTGCGGGCGCCAGCAACTTGCGTAGCTCCGCCTCGTGCGAGTTGTCGAGTCGTGCGTGCTTGAGCGTCTTGAGCATGCGATCCGCGCGCACGCATGCGACCGCGTGACCATGCTGACATGCGATGTGACCGAGCGCGTGCGCGATGAAGGTCTTGCCGACGCCGACTGGACCGACGATGGCGACGTGGCGGTGCTGCTCAATGAATCGAAGCGACACCAGTTCGTTGAGTGTCGCGCGATCGAGTGTGACCTTCGCGGTCTCGTCCCACGCGTGCAGTTGCATCGCGGGATCGAGGTGTCCACGTTGCGCGCGCACGAACGCAGCCGCGCCATCGCGACGTGACACTTCGTCGCCGAGCAAGAGCAGAAGGAAGTCTTGGTGCGACATCTTCTGCTTGTGCGCGAGGGTGATGCGCTCGCCGAGCGTCGCGGCGAGCGGGCCGAGCTTGAGGCTGCGCAGCACGGTGCGCAGATCGTTGGTGATGATTTCCTGATTCATGTTCTCTCCTTGGTTGGCGTGGGTGGACGAGGCGCGAAGTGTGCTGAGGGCCGCAGATATCGAGCGATCGGCACGACGTTGTTCGGCAGTGCGAGTTGCTGGGGCGCGGCACTCGCGCCGAGCAGCACCATCCTTTCGAGTCGCCGGAAGTCGAACATCTGGTGCTCGAGGGCGATCGCGCACTGCTCCTCGATTCGGTCGTCGCCGAACCGCTTCGCAAGCCCGAGCAGCGCGTAGACCATTCGCATGCGCGTCCACGGCAGCGGCGTGTCGAGAAGAGCGCGCGCGAAGCGACCAATCGATGCTCCGCGTTCGGCGGCCTGACGCTGAAGCCACTCGACGTTGCGCATCGCGTACGCGCTGCGATCCGCTGGGAAGTCGGATACGTCCGTCGATCGCTCGCCGGGCATCTTGCGCGGATGGGTCTTGATCAGCTCCTGGCCGTCGTACACGCGGACAAGATCGCGATCGGCGCGCGCGCGAAGATACTGGCCGACGAAACGCGTCGGCACCGAGTACAGCGCCTTGGCGACCTGCACGTGCTGATCGCGCGGCACTTTCGGCGAACACCACAGTGGCACGTCGTACGGCTCGCTCGGCGCAGCGCGAAGCACGGGCTTCTCGTCGGTCGCGAAATGCTCCAGTGGCAGCCGACCGGTAGTCGAGTGACGCCGCATGCCGTATTCATCTCGACACCACGTCTCGGCGCGTGTGCGCAGTTGTTCGATCGTCTCGAATCGCTCGCCTCCGAAGCAGTCGTCGCGAACGGTCTGCACGGCGCGCTCGACTCGCGCCTTGTCCTTCGGATGTCGGACGCGTGTTGTGTCGGTGACGAAGCCGCGCGCCTGCGCGTACTCGAGAAACGCTTCTACGATCTTCGCGCCGAGAGGGTCCGCCCGAACGACAATCGCCTTGGTGTTGTCCACGATCAGCGTCGCAAACACGCCGCCAAAGAAGCGCCACGCGTGCTCGCAAGCCTCGATGGCGCTCTCCGTCGTCTCTCGGAAGATTGGCCACACGAATCGATGTCGCGAGAGCACGGACGTGAAGATCCACGAGCGCAGCCGGCGCCGCGCATGCACGCCGTCCGGCTCCAACCACGCGACCCAGCCGGTGTCGACTTGCAACTCTTGGCCTGGCTCGCAATCGCGCACCGGAATCGTCGCCGCCGTCCGTCCGAACGACAACTCCGTCACCGCGAAGCGATGCAGCGTCGCGTACGGGATCGCCACGCCGTCGCGCGCGAGCAGCCGCCGCACTTTGCTGAGCTTCGTGCGACGCTCCAGACGCGCGGCAATTCGTGCCCGATGCTCGCCGCACAGTGCCCAACTCGCGCCGTGAACGAAGCCGCGGAGCCGCCACGAGTTCAGCAGCAGGCCGGATATGGGGAAAGAGCGAAGCGCGGCTGCGGCGGCCGACGCGTTCTGCCTCGTTGCCAGTCCGACCACGCGGCGTCCGGTGAGCTGGGCGACCATCGATGCGGTGCAGTTCGCGGCCGAAGTGGGCGTGAGATCGACGTGCATCGCCCGAAGTCGATCGCGCGCCTGGCGACGAGATGGAGCGGCCCATCGCGTGCGACACATTCGGGTGCGACGCGAACAGGTGCGACGGTGACTACGAGATCGTCGACGACGCTCATGACGTATCCGGTGTGACTGGCCACGACGCCGACGGCTCGTGAAGCGGCCGGCGCACGACCGCCTGGCAACCACAACGAGTGCAGACGCGGACGTCGACGTCGCAGAGTGCCACGAGCATCTCGGGCCACGTCCCGGGCGACGGTGGCGCGGTGACGCGAGCGTCCTTCCGTCGCGGCTCGATCAACGCGCGCGTGCGCGTGCCCCATTCGCGCGTCGGGCACGGCGCGCTATACGGCGGCGGCGATCTCGGCCGGCGCGTTCACATCCAGCGGGCTGCGAATGCGCGCACGCCGCGCTTCCGACGGTTGGGAGCCTGGGCGCAGCGGGCACTCCCTGTGGAATGCCTGTATTTACCTCGTGCTCACCTATTGCGCTGACCGTCCCGGGAGTCGTCGAAGTCACTGAGATCGCCGCTGGCTCGGGGTACGCATGTTTTCGCCACAGCGGAGGCAGAGTGTCGTGCGTTGGTCGGAATCCCAGCGGACAGCTCGGCGACGGCACTGTCGCTGATCGGGTGACTCCGGTGTCCGTCCTCGGGCTTGGCGACGCGACACGAGTATCATCGGGCGAGCAACACTCATGCGCAGTGCTGCGCGAGGGAACGATTCGGTGCTGGGGTAGAAATCAGTGGGGCCAACTTGGAGATGGATCGTACACAAATCGCTCGAGCCCCGTCGATGTGGCGTTCTAGTGCGAACGCTACGAACAGTCCCCGTACGTCCCGTCTATGAACCGGAAGCACGCCAGTCCGAACGAACAGGCGCCGACCGCTGCATGTTGGTTGGGGAGCCGGAACCTCTGGTCAGCTCGGGAACGGCGACACGCGTAACAGCACCACACCGGTTGATGGTTGATGTCGCGTTCTGAGCTGGCAGCGGGTGGTACCTGCTCTGCTCGCCCGACATTGACGTCGATCACGCATCCCGGTACACAGCGCCCCCTCACGGCCGCGAAGCGGCGCACGCGGTGTGCGCCGGCCGAACGGATGGGAGACGGAGTCTTCGATGGAAACGGCGATCACGGTTTCGGCGACGAAGCGAACGGGCGGCGGCAAGGGTCCGGCGCGGCGGTTGCGGGTGGCGGGACAGCTTCCGGCGGTGATGTACGGTCCCGGGCAGCAGGGCATCTCGATCTCGGTCGATCCCAAGACCATCAAGCAAATTCTCACGGCGCCTCGCGGCCGCAACACCGTCGTCAGCCTCGACGTGGCGGGCACCAAGCAGCTTGCGATGCTCCGGAGCTTCGATCTGCATCCCGTGACGCGAGAAATCGAGCACGCGGACTTCTATACGGTCGCGCTCGATCGCGCGATCACCGTCGACGTGCCGTTCGTGACCACCGGCAAAGCCAAGGGCGTCGCCATGGGCGGCGTGCTGCGCCAGGTGTTTCGCAAACTTCCCGTGAAGTGCACGCCGGACGCGATCCCCGAGAAGATCGAAGTGGACGTCACGAACCTCGAGCAGGGCAACGCGATTCACACGCGGGACTTGCACCTTCCTCCCGGCGTCGTCGTTCATCTCGAACCAGGACTGACACTCGTGGCGATCGTCGCTCCCGAGAAGGAAGAAGTCGTCGTGGCGGTCGAAGGTGCCGTGGCAGCGGTCCCGGGTGCGGCGGCTCCGGCCGCAGGCGCTGCGGGCGCGGCAGCTCCGGCAGCGGCAGGCGCGCCGGCCGGAAAAGCTCCGGCTGCGGGCGAGAAGAAGGCCGAACCGGCTGCGAAGAAGAAGTAACGCGCGCGGCGCATGCCTCGGCTTCTCGTCGGTCTCGGAAATCCCGGCGCGAAATATCGCGCCCACCGGCACAACGTCGGATTCATGGTGCTCGACCGCGTGCACGCGCGCGCGTTGGGCTCGGAATGGCGCGAGAAGTACTCGGGCGAAGTCTCTCGCGGGATCCTCGCGGCGACGGAGTGCCTTTTGCTCAAGCCGCAGACCTTCATGAATCTGTCCGGGCGCGCGGTGCAGAAGGCACTGCAAGATCTCCGGCTCACGCCGGCGGACATCGTCGTCGTGCACGACGACCTCGACCTCGAATTCGCAGACGTGCGAGTGAAAGTTGGTGGCGGTCACGGCGGGCACAACGGGTTGCGAGACATCAACGCGACGATCGGACCGGACTACGTTCGCGTCCGCGTCGGCATCGGGCGACCGTCGGATGCGACCATGCCGGTCGAGGGCTACGTGCTCTCGGCGTTCGACAAGAGCGAGCAGGCCGAGATCGACGACGTCCTTGCGCGTGCGGCGCAGGCGGTCGAACGGCTCGTGTCGGAAGGTCCCGACAAGACGATGAATGTCGTCAACGCGAAGCCCAAGCGCGCGAAGGGCCCGGCGTAGTGCACCGTTGCGGCCGGTAGCTCGCCCGCGCCACACACGCACCGCGACAACCACCGCGTGGGCTAGCGGCCGGCGGCCCGCCCGCGCCGCGGGTGCACCGAGTCCACGACGGCGCGGGCTAGCGGCCGGCCTTCGCGCTGCGTGAGAGGGGCGGCTCCGCCGCGGCCTCCACGATGACATGCACTGGGCACCGAGTTCACCACGGCCTACCCATTCAAAGGCCCGGCGAAGCCGGCACGTTCACGAAGTGCTCAGCCCGGCCGTTAGCCCGCGCTCGGCGGACCGGCGTGCACGCGGCGCGCGGGCGAACCGCCGGGCGGCGTACACGACCGGTCACACGCGGCGCGCGGGCGAACCGCCGGGCGGCGTACACGACCGGTCACACGCGGCGTGGGCGAACCGCCGGGGCGGCGTACGCGACCGGTTACACGCGGCGTGGGCGAACCGCCGGGCGGCGCGTGCCCGAGCTCACGCGGACCCCCTGTACAACCCCGGCCACTGTGCTACTTACCGCGCCCCTTTCCTCGCCGCGCTCTCGACAGGCGGCCGTCAGTCCAGGAGGACGGTATGACCACCGACGTTCGCATCGATAAGAAACGCGCCCTCGATTACGAGACCATTTTCATTCTTCGCTCGGACATCGACGCCGAGGCTTCCGAACGCGCGATCTCGCGTGTCGTGACGAGCATCGAGCAGAGCGGCGGAGCGCTGCTGAAGGTCGAGAGCTGGGGCAAGCGCCGTCTCGCCTTCCCGATCGGCAAACAGCGCAAGGGTTTCTATGTCTACATGCGCTACCTCGGCTACCGCGGCACCGTCGCGGAGATCGAGCGCAACCTGCGGATGCTCGACACCATCATTCGGTACATGACGGTGCTGCTGCGTCGCGACGTGGATCCGGCGTCGGTGACCGTGGATCCCGACGAGGTCAAGGTGCGGCGCATCGAGATCAGCGCCGCCGACGAGGATCGCGAAGAGAGCGTCGAAGCGTCGCTCGGTCTGTCCGACGATCGCGATTCGGGCGACCGAGATCGTGACCGCGACCGAGATCGTGATCGAGATCGTGATCGTGACCGCGAGGCTGATCGCGACCCCGGCCCGCCACGCGAGGCCGCCGCTGCCGCAGCGGACACCATCCCTCCGGCGACCGAGGGCGACCCCAAGGCGCCGAGCGCGTAACCCCGGAGGCAATCATGTCGACACGTGATCACGATTTCGATGATAGGTCGGGCCTCGGAGCAGGCGGCGCAGCCGAAGTTGCCGCAGAGAATCTCGCGCAGCGACGACGCGGCGGACGGAAGAAGATCTGCAAGTTCTGCGCGGAGAAGGTCGAAGGCATCGACTACAAGGACACCCAGACGCTTCGGTATTTTCTGACCGAGCGCGGCAAGATCGTTCCGCGTCGCATTTCGGGCAACTGCGCGGGACACCAACGCACGCTGACCGACTCGATCAAGCGCGCGCGGATGGTCGCCCTGTTGCCGTTCACGACGGCGCAGTGACGCTGGAGGACACGACCATGGCAAGAGCACTCAACGTAATTCTCCAGAAGGACGTCGCCCACCTCGGCAAAGGTGGCGAAGTCGTGCGTGTCTCTCCCGGATATGCTCGGAACTTCCTCGTTCCCCAGGGGCTTGCCGTGCCCGCGAGCGAAGGGAACGTGCGTTCGTTCGAGCACATGAAGCGCATCGCCGGCGAGAAAGCCGCGAAGATTCGTGCGGCAACCGGCGACGTGGCCACGCGCCTTGGCAGCGTGGAAATTACGCTGACGGCTCGCGTCGGCGCCGAGGGAAAGCTGTACGGCAGCATCACGACGAAGGACATCGAGGCCGCGCTCAAGGCGAAAGGTTTCGACGTGGATCGCAAGAAGCTCACGGTCGACGCGATCCGGTCCGCAGGAACCTACGACGTCGTCGCGCGACTCGCCCCCGAGATCACTGCGACGTTCAAAGTCATCGTCGCCGGCACTGCCGACGCCAACTAAGACTCGCGGAACGGCGAACGATGCATTCCGCTCGCAGGCTGACAGCGATCGTCGGACCGCTCGCGTTCGGCGCACTGCTGCTTCACACATCGGTCGCGTCCGCAGTCGAAGCGCGCTGCCCGACGGGCTGGTCGTCGCTCCCGGCGATGAGCAACGGCGACCAGGTCATCGTGTCGGCCTGCCGCCGACAGTCGCAGGAGATCGTCGCGAGCGAAATGCGGCGAACGATCCCCGCGAACGATCCGAACGAACGCGCGATCGCCGAGCAGATGGCCTCCCAGATGTCCCAAGGGGGCGAAGCGCACTTCGGGGCATTCCGTTCGGAGACTTGGGGCGGCGTTGCGGTGCGCGTCGCGGATCTCAGCGGCACGGGAACGACCGAAGACGGCGCGCAGGCGCGGCTCGAAGGTGCCCTCGTTTTGGTCGCCGCGAGCGCGTCGACCGTGATCATTCTCGCCATCGACCGTGAAGCGCCGCCGCAGAATGGAACGATTCGTCCCGCGGTCCGAACGTTCGTCCCGACCATCGTCGGACTCGGCGCGACGTCGACCCCGTGGCGTGCGAGTGCGTCCTGTCCGCCGAACATGCCACCGTGGCGTGGCGAAGCGCCGCCGCCGGGAGGCGCACGTCGCGTGGTTCGCTGCGGATCGCCGGACTCGGCGCAGCTGGACGTCGTCGAGTCACGGTTGTTGGTGCGGGCGGCCGACGAGGCGCGAACGGCGGCAGATCTACCCGCAATGGCAATTCGACGTGCGATCGTTCCGATCGGCGGCCAGGTTCAGATCGACACGCCCTCGCAAATCACGATCAATGGGCAGCGCGCGTTTGCGATTGGTGTGCACGGCAGCGCGTCGGACCCTCGCGCGCCGCCGGGCGATCCGAGCGCGGGAATCCATGTCGAGGCCTACGTCGTCGTGCTGCCCATGCCGACGGGCAACGTTCGAATCATCATGATCTCCCAAAGTGCGACCGCCGCCGCGATGCAAGAGACGGTGCGGTCGTTCGTCACGTCGCAGTTGCGCACGGACGGCAGCGGAGTCGTGCCCGAACCGCCCCCGGGAAGCGCGCAGGCTCCGACCGGCCCGGAAAGCGATCCCGACGGCGGCGCGATGAGCTCGCGGGCACGTCCTCCCGTGCCGCGTCCGCGCGAAATCGATCCGACGTTGCCCATCCCTGAACTCGAACGCGAGACGCGGCCGCGTGCGTCGAGCGACGGCACGCGGCGTCGGAGCTGCGGGTGCAGGGTCGTCGGTGCGTGCGAGCGTCCCGTCGGGACGGAACACGCGATCGCGATTTTGGCGATCACGGGGATCGCGCTGATCGCACGGCGCACGCGGCGCGGCGATCGCGCTCGGCGCTGAGTTCTGTCGCCAATTTCGACTGCCAAGTTCCGCCGTTCGCGCACCCCCTTCGCGCCGCACCTGTGCTACCTCCATGGGTCCCATGGCGGCGATGCGGGAAGGGCGGGACACGGGCGAGGTGTCGACGGCGGCGGCGTCCGCTGCGGCTGCGCGGCATGGTCAGACTCCGCCGCACGATCTCGACGCCGAACGGGCGGTGCTCGGCGGCGTACTGTTGGCCAACTCCGCGTTGGCGATCGTCGAGGCGCTGCTGGTGCCCGCGGATTTCTACCATCCGGGGCACGCGGTGATCTTCGAGTCCGTCCAGGGACTCTCTGCGCGTCGTGAGCCCGTGGATGCCGTGACCCTCACCGCGGAACTTCGTTCTCGCGACCGGCTGAACTCCGTCGGCGGCACGGACTACATTGCCGATCTCACGGACACGATTCCGACGATTGCGCACATCGAACACCACGCGCGCATCGTCGCCGACCTCGCGCAGGTTCGGCGGATGATCGCCGTCGCCCACGACATCACGGCTCGCGGGTACGGCGAACGCGGCGCGGCGGATCTGTTCCTGGACTCCGCGGCCGCGCAGATTTTCGAAGTCGCGCAGAAGCGGTCGCGCACGTCGCTCATCCAACTCGACAAAGTGATCGGCGAAGCGTTCGAGCGAATCGAGTCGGCGTTCGGGCGCGGATCAGCGATTTCGGGCCTGGAAACGGGCTTTCGCGATTTCGATCGACTCACGGCGGGACTGCACCCGGGCCACTTGATCATCATCGCGGCGCGACCGGCGATGGGGAAGACGTCGCTCGTGATGAACATCGCACGGCATGCGGCACAGGTCTCGTCGAAGCCGGTGTTGTTCTTCTCACTCGAGATGCCCCGCGTCGAGATTGCAAACCGCTTGTTGTGCTCCGACGCCCGAATCGATCAGGGCCGTTTGCGCAGCAACATGCTCACGCAGGACGACTTCACTGCGCTCACGAAGGCTGCCGGCGATTTGTACCGATTGCCGATCTGGATCGACGACTCAGGCGACCTCACGTTGCTCGACTTGCGCGCCAAGGCCCGCCGCATGAAGTCCGAGCACGATCTGTCCCTGATCGTGATCGACTATCTGCAACTCATGAAAGCCTCGCGCGAGGGAATGGAATCCCGCGAGCGGGAGATCAGCGAGATCTCTCGCGGGCTCAAGAGTATGGCCAAGGAGTTGGACGTTCCGATCGTTGCGCTCTCGCAGCTCAACCGCTCGCCGGAAACGCGACCGGGCAAGGACCGGCGCCCGCAGTTGTCCGACTTGCGCGAGTCGGGGGCGATCGAACAGGACGCCGACGTCGTCGCGTTCATCTATCGCGAGGAAGTCTACAATCGCGACACCGAGCACAAGGGCATTGCCGAACTGATCATCTCGAAGCAGCGCAACGGTCCGACGGACACCATCCGGTTGCGGTTCATCCGCGAGCTGACGCGGTTCGAGAACCTCGCAGCGGACGAAGCCGATTACGGCGACGCGAATGTCCGTGGCTTTGCAGACGAGAACTAGCGCGACGGCCGTCGTTGCCCGTATTAGCATCCCGCGCATGCGTCCCAGGATTCGCACCGCGATTGCGGCAGGGTTTGTCGTCTCGTCCCTTGCGTCGGTTGCGCTCGGCAGCGGCTTCGAACTTCCCGAGAACGGCTCGATCGCGATGGGTCGCGCGGGGGCCTTCGTCGCGCGCGCGAGCGATCCGTCCGCGCTGATGAACAACGTGGCCGGAATCGTCGGGCTCCCCGGCGTGCAGGTGACTCTCTCGTCGAACTTCTTCGTTCTCGGCCATTGCTTCCAGCGGGCCGGGAGTTATCAGGGCTTCGACGCCGGCGCGTCGGTCGATCGCACCGGAACCGTTTTCCAGAACAGCCCCTACGACAACGGGATGACCCGCTATCCGCAAGTGTGCAACCGCCCCGGGCTGTTTCCCGCGCCGCAGATTCTCGTGACGTGGCGGCCCAATCGCTACATGGCGTTCGGTGTCGGCGTGTACGGCCCGAACGCGGTCGGTCGCATGACGTACGACGATCGGGTGAACGAAGGAAACCCGATGACCATCGCGCCGTCGCCGATCCGATACATGCTGTTGCGGTCCGACTTGCTCCTGCTCCATCCCACCCTCGCCGCCGCGTTTGCACCCGTGCACTGGTTTCGCGTGGGCATCGCGATTCAACCGTCGATCGCGCACTTCTCGTTCACAACGATGGCCAATGCGATCTCGGGCGGTGCGCAATCGCCCGATCAAGACGTGCAGACCACGCTCAACGCGACCGGATTCTTCATGGCCGGGAGCCTCGGCCTGCAGATCGTTCCGCTGTCGTTCCTGTCGTTCGGCGCGCACGTTCATCTGAACATGCAGCCAAGTGCGGCGGGCGAAGGCACCGCGATCTATGCGCCGTACGCGTCCAATCCGATGGCGATGCGAACGTCGACGTTCACCGTGGACCAAATGCGAGCATCGTTGCCGCAACAGTTCCGCGTCGGCGTGCGGTTCAACCTTCCGCGCGCGCTCCACGTTACGCAGAACGAGGCCAGTCCCAACCAGCCGTACGATCCGATGCGCGACGACTGGTTCGACGTCGAACTCGACGCGATCTACGAGACCTCTTCGGCGTTCCAGGCGCTCAATCTCGTGAATTCCGGTCGCATCGACGTCGGCGGTGGACCGGTCGTGGCGCCCCCGAGTCCGCTCGCCGTTCCCCACAATTGGAACAACGTGTGGGGCCTGCGGCTCGGCGGCGACGTCAACGTGATTCCCAGCCGCCTCGCGCTGCGCACCGGCGTCGTGTACGAGAGCGGCGCGAGCTCGTACCAATACGCGCACATCGACTTTCCCGCGTACGACCTGGTCGGCATCCACGCAGGCGCGTCGATCCGCGTGGGGTTTCTCACGATCAGCCTAGCGTACGCCCACGGTTTCTTCGGCGGACGAGACAACACGATGGCCAATCCCGGCAACGCGATGGACGGTGCGGGAGCGCTTCCGACCATCGGCACGATGGGTGCGGTCACGGCGCGTGACTGCATGACGTCGGGCAGCGACGCGTGTGCGGTCAACCGCGGCGTCTACAGCGCGTACTCGAACGCGTTTAACGTCGGGCTCAACGGTCGCTGGTAGGCCAAACGGCACGTCCGCGAGCTCTGGCCGGAGCCGCGTTAGGATCCTGACGACCCACCCGCAACCGTCCCTGAACTCGACCGGAAAGCGAAGGATTTCCGTCAGTTCTGCCCACCGAGCACCCTGGCTCGATCCTTGCTGAATTACCCTCCCGGGTCGGAGCGTCCGGCAGGCGTTGGTGCCTGTTCCGACTTGATAGGCGGCGGACACGTTTCTCAGGAGGCATTCCATGACGTCGCGTTCGAGTTGGCGAGTCGCAGGCGCAGTCGCGGTGATCTCGGCCCTGATGGGGGTCGGTACCGTTGGTTGTATGGGTGAGCGAGCCGCGGTCAACCGCGTGCAGCCGGACTATCTCGACAAGCAGCAGTTGATCCCGAATCAGTACGGCGCGCTCGCATCGGGAATGGCGCCGGGATCGCTGACGCCCGCGATGGTCCGGGCGGAGCCCCAGTGGCTTCACCAGATCACGATCATCGCCAAACCGCCGACGACGGGATTCTCGGGCGTGTCTTCGTACACGAGCGTCGAGCGCGTGAATTTCGAGGTCACGGAGAACTTCCTGATCGCCCGTCAGTCGTACGACCTCCTGCACGACGCGCAGGACTGCACGACCGGAGCAGTTCGGTCGCCGGGTTGCGTCGGCAACGACCCACACCGCGGCGAGCTGATCGCGGTGTACCGGATCCGGAGTCACTTCGACATTCGTCGTTCCTACAACGCCGCGACGGGTGAAGAGCAGAACATCGTCGAGGAGAACAGCGCGGATCGACCCTGGTACCAGCGCCGATACATGCGTGTCGACTGGTCCGCCAACCTCGTCTCGGGCTACTCGCCGCTCATGTACGCAGGCTGGGCAGGCCGTTTGCGTTCCGAGCCGGTCGCGGAATTCCACAATCTTCCGTCGGACCCGAATCGTCCGCTGTTCGACTATGGCGATCTCAACGGCGCGCAAAACGTCCTGCGGTACTTCGACGTCACGAACACGACCGTCCTGCACCCCGAAGAGACCAACCTCTCGTCGCAGGGCTACCCCAACCTCCCGCTCTGCGCGCTATACGACAACATCAACGAATCGTGCTCACCCGTGCGAGTCGTGATGCGTGTGGCGTTCCGCCGCGTCGACCCGATGCGCGACTATCAGCCCTTCGCGCTCAGCGGACGGGACATGGACCGCTTCGGCTTCTTCGAAGAAGGCCGTCGTGGGTTCACAGGCCACGAGGGTGGCCCGTCGCAAGCGGCCAGACGGCACCACGCCGACCGTCACAACATCTGGGTTCAGCACCACATTCGCACGGCGGGCAACGCGATCGACCACCGCGACGGCGATGCGGCCTGCCAAGCCGATCTCGACTGCAACCATCTTTCTCCCACTTCACGCTGCGACATGGTCACGCACACCTGCGGCGACATCTACGAGCGCTGCGCTCCCGCTCGGGGCGCAGGCACGCCGGAAGATCGGACCCGCACGGCGGACCTGTTGTGTGCGCCGGCAGATCGTCCGGAACGATTCGGTTCGACCTGCGACCTCGACATTGCGTACACGCGCGGCGATCGCTGGGGCTTGTGCACCGTGCCGCTCCGTCAGCGCGACGTGCGCCCTGTGGCATATCACCTCTCGGAGAACTTCCCCGACCGCATGATGCCGGTGACCAACACCATCGTGCGGGACTGGAACCGTGTCTTTTCGCACGCCGTGCGCGAAGCCCGCTACCGCGAGTGCATCCTCGATCCGGCGACGGCAGGCAACGTCGCGTCCTGTCAATTCTGGCGCAACATGGACATGCGCGGAACCGGTCCAGACGCCGAGCGAGCGCAACAGGGCCGTTTCGTGTGGGTCGGCTGTCATAACCCGGTGTGGGGCACTACGCAGGGCCAGCCCGGCTTCCACCCGCCAGCGGAAGTGACTGCCGCGCAGGCGGACGGCTGGGACGCCCCCTCGTGCGGCCCCCAGGGGACTTCGGCGCGCCTCGGTGACATTCGCTACAGCATGATCGCGTCGATCAACGAGTACGACATGCAGGGGCCTTGGGGCCTCGCAGGGATCAGCGGAGACCCGGTGACGGGTGAAGTCGTCTCGGCCCGAGGCTCGGTCTGGCAGACGGTGACCGATACGCAAGCCGCGTACGCGACGGACATGATGCGAATCTTGAACGGCAACCTCGAGGCGGATCGCTTCTCCCTCGGCGATGCGGTTCGAGATGCCTACGACTACATCCGCAGCGTCGGTGGCCGCGAAGAGCGAACGGCCGGACACTTGCCGCTTCACCCGCGGCCTGTACACCGAGACATCACGGACCAAGCCGAGTTGCAGAACATGTTGAACGCGACCGCGTTCGATTCGCAGAACACGAGCCTGTCAAGCGCGTCGAACCCCGACCAAGTCGCAGGACTGGACATGCAGGAAATGCTGGGGCGAGCTTCACGGGTCACCCAGGAAGTCGACACGACGGACATCCAGAACTCGTCGGGCCAGCCCGCGGTTCGCAACGTTCGCGTGTCGAACGACCGCAATCTCATGTCGAGCCTCGGACAGGACCTCGACCGCAGCCTCGTGCCGCACGAGTCGAGCGAGTCGCGTCGTTCGCGGCTGCGCGGATCGTCGATCGAGTCTCGGATGATGAACCGCGAGGTGGTCGCGGCCGCCGGGTACGATCCTGGCACGGAGCCCACCGGTGAGGCGCTCGAAGGGGCGTCCCCGCTCCGCCGCAACTCGACGCAGTTCCATGCGTTGCGATCGGCATTCCGGGCGACGATCGAGGCGCATCAGTGCAACTACGATTCGGCGAACGCATTCGCCGACGACGTCATCACCGTCATGCTGCGTCGCTTCCGTCGCAACGTGGTTCCGGAAGACGTCCGCTTCGGCCTGACGTGGGACTTTCACATGCCCGGCTCGCCTGCAACGTGCTCCGACGAGCCGACCGGCATGAGCGATCCGTGCCAGCTGAACTACGCGGAGATCGAGCGATACCTGCAGCAGTACATTCAGTACGGCGTGATGTTGCACGAGTTGGGTCACTCGGTGGGTGAGCGACACAACTTCTCGGGCTCGGCCGATTCGATGAATTACTTCGACGAGTACTGGCAGCTTCGTGGGTATGCCGGCGTCGCGGCCGGCGCGCCCGCGGTGTCGGCAGATATGATCCGGCCGCGGTGGGAACACCAGGCTCGCGGTCTACCGTTCTACGGTGCGACCGAAGAGGACTTGGGCGTCGAGGAGTACGCGTATTCGAGCGTCATGGACTACATAGGCTGGAACCAAGACGCTCACGGCCTCGGTCGATACGATCGAGCGTTCGTCCTCAACGGCTACGTTCGCATGACCGAAGCCTTCCGCACGGTCGGCAATCGCGACGACCTGCTCAACGCGAGCGATGCCATGAGCGGTGGCTACGAAGGTGCCGTACGGCTGACGTTCACCGGAAACCCGATGAACCCGACGCCGACGTCGTTCCATTACACGGACATTCCGCGCCTTGTCGGTACCGTGATGGCACCGGACATCGCACACCCGGGACAGATGGTCTCGGTTCCGAACACACGGGACAGCAACCGCTTCCCGGTGTTCCTCCACGAGACGGTCCGCGCGCCCTACAACGCCGTCGGCTGGGATCCGGAACACACGAACCTTTCGAACGGCGGACCGAACGGCGAGCGAGCGGAACACGTGGTGGTTCCGTTCCGCTTCGGCACAGACGACTGGGCGAACTACGTCTGGAACGCGCAGCGGTACGACGCTGGCGCGGACATGTACGAGTCGATGCGCTACATGGCGGCGCACTATCTCGACTATTACTTCTCGACCGCGTTCGCCCGTGGACGCTCGACGTTCACGCTCAACGCGTACACAGCACGCATCCGCAGCCGGTACCTCGATCAGATGTACTACTCGATGCGCAACTACATGTACCTCGACCGGATCTACCGCGACTACTACGCGCCGATCCCGACGTTCCAGACCTTCCTGAACTCGAACACGGTCATCGCCGGGCGCCTTGGCGCGACGACGATCATCGATACGCTCGCAAACGCGGTCATGATGCCGCAGGCCGGCGTGATCTTCTCGCAGAGCGGGACGCACTATCTCGTGCGCCGCTATTCGGACAACACGGAAGTTTGGCAGCGAGACCGGTCCTCCGGCGTTCTGGTTTCACCGACGGCGATAAACGTCCCTGCCGGAATGGGGCGCGAGTTCTCGTCGTACTACGACTTCAACTCGGGCTTCTGGTGGCGTGAAAACGTCATCAGCGCTGGTGGCTACCACGACAAGCGCATCTCGATGAGCTACCTGACGGACACGTATCTGTACACCCCGGGTCGCAGCGTCATCGAGTACAACGACGTGCACAACCTGCAGATCAACATGTACACGATGTTCCCGGGACAGACGATGCGCTGGTTCGGGTCGCTGCTCTCGCGTGACCACGCCGACGTGGCGCCGCAGATTCGTCCGCGCACCGGCAACGAGCCGCAGATCTTCCGCACACAGATCTCGTTGCTCAATCTCCCGGACGGTACGGGCATGGGCCGCAACGGACGCGATCCGATGCTCCGTTCGATCGACCCGAACCTCGGGCCGACGGTGGAGTTCGAAACGGCGAGCTACCTGTTCACGAACCTCTCGGGCACGTTCGACCGAACGGAAATGCTGAGCGCGCGCATGTGGGCGGAGGGCGACACCTGGGCGCTCCCGGCGACTGCCACGCGCACGCTCGTGACGTTCACGGATCCGTTCACTGGCCTCGTGTACTCGGCACCGCACATTGGTGGCGCCCCGGGTGAGGCCGGCGAGCGTGTCGGTCTCTCGCGCCGCGACGCGGCGTCCAACGAGACTGGCATTGCGGCCCGCATGTTGGGATACGCGAACATGCTTGCGACGGCGGCGCGCAATGCGCCCCCGGCTCGGCAGTTCCAGGCGAATCGCGACCTGCAGATCTACATCGACGCACTGAACATCTTCCGGGACCTCAACCGGCGGTTCAACACCGGCGTCGATCGCTAGTAGTCGCGTCCCATCGGAAGGTGGCTCCCCGCGCGGAGCCACCGGTCCTTCCCCCCGATCTCGCTATCCCCCGCTTCTGTCTTCGACTCACGAGCGCCATTGCGCGCCGCGACCTTCCACACTACACCGCGCGTCGTCGCTCGTCGGGAGCGCGGGTCGAGTGGAGGGAAGTCGATGACACGAATTCGCACGGGGTTCTTCGGTACGTCGCTCGTCGCGCGAACGGCGCTGATCGCGGGAGCGGCACTGGCCGCATCCTGCGGTGCGTCTGCCGCGCCGCGACCGAACAACTCCGTGCCGCCCGCCGGCGGCGAGCAATTCGGCCATCCGCAAACCCTCACGAACGACGCGGCCGACGGAAGTTCGCCGGCCGATGCCGCCAGCGGCGGTTCGTCCGCGAACGCGGCGTCGTTGGGCACGCTCGCGGTGGTCGTCGGAACGATCACGCCGCTTCCCCCGGGGCTGAATCCTCGGGTCGCGATCACCGCTCCGCGCGACAACGCGACGATTCGTACGAACCGCGTGGAAGTGCGTCTCCGCGTGACCGACTGGCCGGCGCCGCAGGATGGGCGGCACATTCACCTCATTCTCGACAACGATCCATACCAACGCGTCAACGACCCGTCGCAGCCCGTCGTGCTCGAGAATCTCACCGAGGGAACGCACGTGCTCCGCGCGTTTCCGGGCTGGGCGACGCACGAGTCCGTCAAGCGAGACGGCGCGTTTGCGTTGTCGGTCTTCCATGTCGGTCACCGCACGGAGAACTTTGCGTTCAACCGAGCGGCGCCGTTGCTGACGTACTCCCGACCCAAGGGCGACTACAACGGTCACGACGCCGAGCACGTTCTGTTGGATTTCTATGTGACCAACGTGCCCGGCAGCGCGCTCTCCGCGACCGGTCATCGCGTGCGGTACGCAATCGATTCCTCGTTGACCGGCGAGGCGACGGCCTGGGTGCCACACTTCATCGATCACCTGCCCGACGGTGAACACCACATCGTGCTCGATCTGCTCGGTCCCGACGGCCAGCCTGTCGGGGGACCGTTCAATCACATCGATCGTGTCATTCGCGTGAATCGCGCGGCGGCCGCCGACGGCGGGCACGCACACGCGGCCCCGACCACCGGTTCCCCTGCAACCGGAACACCGACACCGACGCCCGCTGCGCCGCACTGATCCGCCCGTCACATCCGTGCGAGAACGCAGTCGAGAACGCCTTTGCCGACCGCGTGAAGCGTCGGCCACGTGCCAACGAGCGTCGCCGCGTCGCGGCCCCATCCCAACAGCGGAACGTCGTTCGCGGTGTGTCCCCGAGTCGACAGGTCTTCGAGGTTCCCGTGGTCGCTCGTCACGATCACCGTATCCCGCTGCGGGTCGAGAAAGCGCACGACACCGTCCAGGAACATCTCCGTTCGCAGAATCTCGCGACGCGCGAACCACGTGTTCTGCCGGTGACCGGCCGTGTCCGTGAAGAACATCTCGAAGAGCGCCAGATCGACCTCGCTCGCGCCACGCGCCACTGCAGCGCAGGCGTCGTCCATCGATCGCGGCTCGATTTGCGCGCCGAATGCCCGCGCGATCTCGTGGGTCAGGTCGAACGTCGCAGCGCGCCCGGCGTGCAAATCGTCGAAGGTCCGAAGCGGCCCATTGCCTGCCATCGCGGCAAGCGTGCACGCGCCGCGCGGGATGTCCGCATCGCGATCCGCGCGGCCGGGAGGGAACGCGTTGAGATACGCGCTGCGCATCCCCGCGTCCCGAACCCTGCGGAGAATGGAATGCTCCTCGAGGATCGTTTCCACCCGCGCAGACGGATACGCGGGCTGGTGCTCGCCAACGACCTCGGGAACGTTCATCCCCGTGAGAATCGTGGCCGTCCCCGTCGCGCTCTGCGGAAGTCCCGCGACGCCCATGCGCGGGTCGCACGCAACCAGCGTCCAGCCGTCTACCACCGCGGCGCCTCGTCCCGCGAGTGGCTCGAGCACTCCGCGCGCCCCGCCGTCGAACGGGTTGTGCGCGCCGGGCGTCCCGAGGCCGATTCCGTCGACGAACACCAACAGCACCGTCACGCGTCATTCCTCCGCAAAGTCTCGCCCGCCGTTTCGCGATGCGAATCGTGTGACGATCCGCCGATTCCCACGATCGGCCGACGCCAGCGCGGCGACGCGATCGCCGAGCGCGCTGAACGCCTCGATTCGGGCCGATCCCTCGCCGCGATTCCATGCAAGAAGTCCCATCGCGCTCCACAAGACTCCGTCCGTCGTCCGCCAGACGCGCGTTCCGCCCGAATTGGTCGCGGCAACGAGCACGCCGTTCGGCACGAGCGCAACTCCATCGATCCGCACTTCCGACTCGAGCGCAATCGGCGGCGGCGGCAGGGGTGCTGCGCGATTCGCGTCGAAGTCGAACACGGCGACCGTCGCGCCGCCGGTCGGACCTTCCGTCCACACGATGGCCCGATTGGCATCGCACGATAGCTCCCAGCGACCGCCTGTCACGCTCCGGCCGTCGAGCGTTCGCGCGGGAACGGCGAGTCGGCTTGCCTGCAGCGCCGAGAGTCGCACGACATCGACGGACGTCTCGCTGCGCAGCGCAACATATCGCACCGCTCCGCTCGCGCACGTGTCCGGCTGTGGGTCGAACGCTGGCCACTCGTCCAGCGACACCGGCGTTCCAGCGCCACTCGTACCGGTCGTCGCGTCGACCCGCCACGCCTCCAGCGCGACGCCGCGCGCCCGGCGCCGGACGCCGATGACATCCACCGCGTCTTCGCCCCGGCGCGGGATGACCACGGCGTCGACGAGGCTCTCGGCCGAGCCCAGCGTTGCGGCAGGTCGATCCCAGGCCGGCACGCCCGAGCGGCGCGCGACTCGAACGCGCGCCTGACCACCGTCCAAGGTCAACAGGAACACGTGCGCCTCGGTGGCCGCCACGTGCCAGTCGTCGACGCGCTCCAAGCCCGTTCGAATCGCGGCGGGGAACGTCACCAACTGCGCGGGCTCGCCGGCCGGCAGGAAGATCGCGTCGCCGTCGTCGTCGGCCACCCGTACCGCTCCGTCGCGCGACGCCTCGCGAACCGGCGCGCCCCGACCCACGACTCGGTTGGACGTTTCACGATCGCGGCCGTCGTACGCGATTGCGTGAAGAAACCGGTCGTTCGCACTCTGGTACAGCACCAGATCCGGCATCGCGAGGACGGCATAGTCGACGTTCGTCGCGATGGCGTTCACCGCGGGCTCGCGTTCGTACTGCACAGGCGCCAGGTCGCTCGCGGCGGGTGGAAGGCCCGATGTCCAGCCCGCTTCCGCGCCACTCGAGTTGCGTCGCACGTCGGCGATGAGCGTCGCGAGCAAACGACCGACGTCCCCGCGCTCGACGGACTGAATCCACAACGATCGATCGCGCCGCGCCGCATCGAGTACGCCCTCGAGCGCTCGCGCGACGAACGGAGCGCCGCCGCGGGTCCCGGTTGCACCGTGCTCGACCGCGCGCGCGAGTGGAATGCAGCGGGCGGGCCAGTCGGGACCCTGGTCGGCGCCGGCAATTCGCCGCAATCGTTCGGTGATCGCAGCGTTCGCCGGGGCGGTCTCGCTGGTCGGAGCGACGGCGGCGCCCGGGCCATCGACGACACGCTGCGCGTCGCGGCCGAGGAGGCATCGAAGCAACCGCCGGGTCGTTTGCGCGATCGGCGCGTCACGCCGCACGAGGGCCGTCTCGTGCCGCGAGCACGCGATTCGCCCTAGGATCAGGGCGACAAGTGCGCCCAGGAGGAGCACCGCGCCGGCGGAAGGTTTTACCTGCATGCTGCAACGACGAGGCTACCGTACCATTCGCAGTGGGTGCATGCCCGCGTGTGGCGACCGCTAGCGCCAGGTCACGCCTTGATCGTCGCTCGTGACGAGTTGGAGTCCTTCGGGCGTGGCCATCGCCCCCGTCGCACGGTGCTCGTCGGCGTAGAGTCCCAGTCCTTCGACGATCTGCCCGTGGACTCGAATCGCTGCGTCGAACACGACCCGATCGTCGCTCCATCGCGTCGCAGACAGCGCACGCTGGCGCACCGAAACCACCGGACCAAGTGCCTGCGCCGCAAGAATGAACTCCCCACTGATGGCGAATTCCAGGGGCCACTCGACGTGCGCCACGGGCCGCCCCGACGGCAATCGCGTGACGTACATCGGCATCGTGTCCAGCGCCGGCGTCTCGGGAGCGGCCATCGACGCGCACCGCGTGACGCCGTTGCGCCGTGTGCACACGACCACCGGGCTGCGCCGAGCGTGCTCGCGACCCCACGCCACCATGCCCTGGTCGTTGCACCGTACGGCCGCGCGCTCGTCGAACGCGCGGCGCGGTTGCGACGACACGACATGGAGCACGCTCGCGCCCGACTCGGTCACGTGGAGCACTTGCCATTCGCGTGCGGCTGTCACGAGCAGCAGCATCTGTTCCCCGAGCACACAGAACTCGACTCCCGGCGCCGTGCCATCGACCGGAAATTCCGCGAGCCGCTCCGCCGTGTGCGCCACGGCATTCGGCGCAATCGTCGAGAGAACCACGGACCGGTCGTCGAGCGCGTGCCGTGTGAGTGCAACGACGACGAGATCGTTCTGAGACGCAACCGCGACGTGTTCGTCTTGCGAAGCGTCGTGCGACCCGCGCGCTCCGACCCGCACCGGCGCGGATGCTGGTGCGCCCAACGTCCACGCCGTTGCCGCACGTCCCGGCTGAAACTCCAGGACGGCCGCGCCCGTCGTCGGCGTCCACTGTGCCAGCCACAGCGTATGCCGCAGCGGAACCGCGTCGATCGACACGTGCGCGCCTTCGAGCGGCTGGTTGATCGGCGAGACCCGGTGCTCGATGGGCTCGTCGCCGAGTCGCAGGTACCGTAGGGGCGCAAGCCCGTCGTCGCTGGGCGACGTCAGCACGTCGACTCGCACAACCGCGCGCGACGACACCCGGTGCACGACCGACGGTTCGTTCGTGAGCGTCTCGACGTGCCACCCGCCGTCGTCTCGCACGACTTCCGCGACCAACGGGAGCGGCGCACCTGCGACGAATCGATCGGGCGTTCCGATCGTCGTGGGCTCGAGGCCGATGGTGGACACGGTCGCCGCGGCGGGAAGTTCCGAAACGCGCGGCGCGACGGATCCTGACAATTGCTGTTCCGCGCGACCTAGCACGCCCGCAAAATCCAACTCGGTGCCCACCAGCGCGAGCGCGTCCGCGATGGGATCCATGTCCGTGTCCGGGTCGCCCGTGCGAATCCGCCACGCGAGCCCGACGCGCGCAACCGCTTGCGACAACGACCGCGCACTCTCGCGCAGGCGTGTCTCGGGCGCGTTGAGCGACTGCGTGCGCTCGACTTCCACGGCATGCCGCGCGAGGGCCTCGGCCATCGGCACGCACGGCTCGATCCACGTGACCGACGCCCGCGGCGGCGTGTTCAGCGCCAACAGGCGCAGCCGGCGTCGGGCGGCGTCCGGCTGTCGGACCAATTGAGCCGCGTCGCTCCCGAGTAGACAACGCGCGAGCGCGACGAACCGCGCCCGTTCACCGTAGCCCGCGCGATGCGAAGCCGAATTGCGCCAGCGCTCCAAGCCCCAGATCAGCACGAGCACGGTCAGGATGGCGACCCACACGGTCCCGCCGGCACGCTGCACGATGGGTCTCGCCGCCACGCTTCGTTGTGACGCGTTCGCGCGCCGCGCGCAACCGTCGGAGCGACGTCCCCGATCGTTGGAGCGCGGTCTGGGCGGCGGACGCCCGAAAAGTCACACCACGATTCGTCGAAGCGTCGAAGCCGCTTCGCGGGTCTCGACTTCTTCCGCGGCGTCCTCCAGTCGGCGGAGGCGCTGGAGAAGCACCGGCTTGCGACGCGCGACCTGGCCCGCGAGGATCTTCCCGAGCGCCTCGAGGGCCGCGCGCACCCGGGACTCGTCCCGATGCTCCAGGGTTTGCACGAGAACGTCCTGATCGTCTGGGAGCTCGTAGCCCGCGGAGATGAACGCGTCGACGGCATCGCTGATCGATTTCGACCCCTGCGCGGCCTCGATCTTTCGCAGCAACAGCTGCCGTCCCGCACCCTGCGGACTGGACTCCTGCGCAACACCCACGACGCGCGGCACGTGCACGCCGGCGAGCTTCTCCACGCGCTCTGCCGCGTCGGGCTTCTTGTCGAACAGTGCCTCGAGCGCGGCCTTGTACTGGTTGGCCGCGGCCACTTGTCGTGCGGCGACCTCGGGCTTGACCATCTTGTCCGCGTGGTAGCTCTGCGTACGCACGAACCCGCGGTTCGCTGCGAGTCGCTCTCGATCCCGTTGCATGCCTCGTCCTCTCGTGCGGTCGGCGGCCCGTCGCGTGAATTCGTCGCTCGGTCCCGCGCGCTTGCCCCCTCGGCCAGCGCACGGTGACTACGCTGCCGCGATTTCGGGTCGGTCGCAAGTGGCGCACGTTCGAAAAACGCCGAAAAGTTGAGGTTCCCGTCGGAATCGGCGACGCCACGAGGGTCATGTCCCCACGGGTTTCGCAATGGCTCGCGTGCGTCATCGCAAGCTTCGCGCCGGCGACCGCGCTCCCGCAGTCCGCGCCGCGCTCCGCGATTTCGTCTCCCGCGCATTCGCCGTCACGCGCGCGCGCGCGAACTCCGGCTCGGCCGCCGTGTCTCTCACCGCCCGTCACGCTGCATCAATTGCACGGCGGCGCGTACTGGCGTGGCGCCCTGACGGACTGTGCGGGACGACCGACCGTCTCCGCGATGGCCGCGCTTGCGACGCTGGCAGCACCGCGGACGCTGGACACCCTCCCCGATCTCGCGCCGGCGATCGCGGCGATTCGACGCCTCGCGCCGGCCGCGGCATGGCCCGTTGCCGATCCCACTCGGCCGACCGCGACCGTTCCCGCTCCGCGTTCGTGCGCGCCAGGGCTCGAGGCGTTGCGGCTGCCGGATCTGCCCGCGCCGGCACCCGTCACTGCAGTCCACCATGTGCGCCGCGGCCCGCCTCGCAGCGCGCGCGCGCCATCCCCGGAGCCCCGTTCGCCGCAGCGTGGCCCCATCGCCAACCCCGCGCCGCGACCGGCGGTCTCGCGCTGGACCTGTCGACGCATCGATGTCGTCCGCGACCCGCATACGCACGACGCCGTGCTGCTGCTCCCCGAGCGCGTTCGTGTGCTCCATCCGCGCCTGCTCCCGATGCTGCAGCGCGTCGCCACGGCGTTTCCCGGCCGCGCGGTCGACATCGTGAGCGGCTATCGTCCCTCGTCCGACCTGCATGCCGGAAGTCGTCACGCGCACGGCCGCGCATTGGATTTCCGCGTGTCAGGTGTCTCCCGCGAACGCCTGCGCGACGTCGCTCGCTCTCTGCCAAACGTGGGCGTCGGATACTATCCAAACAGCGTCTTCGTTCATATGGACGTCCGGGACCTGGACGAAGGCGGCGCACGCTGGACGGACTTTGCGGGTCCTGGCGAACGTGCGCGATACGGTCGCTGGCCTCCGAATCGCCGCGATGTCGACCGCGAAATCGACTTCGCCACGCGCCGCGCGGAGCGCATCCTCGGAAACGCTCGCACGTCGCACCGTCGAGACGAGCCGACGCCCGAAGCCGACAGCTCGACCGCGGCGCGGCCAAACCCTTCGCCGTCTACCGTGTCCGACCGGGATGAAACCGACGAGCCAGCCATCGTCGATCCCGCGGGCACCGCCGATCCCCAATCGCCCGCCCCGCGTTGACGATTCACGCCAATCGTCGATACTTCGGAGCATGGGGTTGCAGGACGCGCTGCCGTCCCGATCGGGAGACCTTCTCGCAGGGAAATATCGTCTCGAGTCCAAGCTGGGTTCCGGCGGGATGGGCGACGTCTATCGTGCGACCAACGAACTGATCGGCCGTTCCGTCGCGATCAAGGTCCTCCGGCCGGAACACGCAACTTCGCCCGAGATCGCCGAGCGATTCATGCGGGAGGCGCGTGCGGCAAACCTGGTGCGTCACCCGCATGTCGTCGACGTCCTGGACTACGGTCGGGACGAGCACGGCACGGCCTATCTCGTTCAAGAGCTGCTTTCCGGCGAGGATCTGGGCGCGTACCTCCAGGCCCGCGGTGGCAGGACAACCGTCGTGGACGCGCTGCAGATCCTCCTGCCCATCGTCGATGCCGTCGCGCTTGCGCACGCGAACGGCGTCGTTCACCGAGACCTCAAGCCGGCGAATCTCTATCTTGCAGTGGCACCGGACGGCCGGCGGGTGCCGAAGATCCTCGATTTCGGCATCTCGAAGATCTCGTCGCTCCAGGGTCGCATCGACGTCTCGACGATGTCCGTGACGCTCGGCACGCCAGCGTACATGTCTCCCGAACAGATTCAGGGCGATGCGGTCGATCAGCGCAGCGACGTGTGGGCGATCGGGGTGATTCTCCACGAAGCGATCGCGGGCGCGCTTCCCTTCCGCGGTGACACGCCCGGGAAGCAGTACGTGCAGATTTGCACCGCCGACCCGATCGCACTCAGCGTCGCAGCTCCGGATGCGCCCGCGGAACTCGAACAGATCGTGCGTCGCTGTCTCGCCCGCGACCTGGACCAACGATACCCGTCCGCCGGGGCGTTGCGTGCCGACCTCGCGGCGTTCGCGAGCCGCCACGGCGTGGACTTTCGCGCGGAGCCGCTGATGCCGGACGTGTCCGGTCAGCTCGCGAGAATGTCCGCCGAGATTCGTCAGAACGAGGGTGAGACGTCCGACGCCAGCGTTGCGCAGTCGAGTCCGGTCTCCCGACGGACACCGCGATCGCGCTGGATCATCGCCGCGGTCGCACTCGCCGCCGCCGGCGGAATCACGGTGTGGGCGGTCCGACCTCGCGCGACGATCGCACGACGTGAAGCGCGCGTTGCGCCGACCACCACCGAGCGCGCGGCCGGTCCCGCGTCGGTGCCGGTCGTGCCCGCGGCGCCGACGGCGGTTGTCGTCCAACCGAATGTCGCGATCTCGAATGTCGCGATCTCGAATGTCGCGCCACCTGCAGCACCGCCCGTCGTCGCGACGCAGCCAGAATCCCATCGGCCGACGCCCACCGTCGTGAACATGCGCCCCGACGCCGGCCACCTTCCGAACCGCGCTGGCGGCTCGCACGGCGGTCATCCCGTGAACCCGCATCACGAGTGGGGTGTCACGACTCGTTTCAAGTAGGCGTGCGGAACGACACGCGCACGATTCGATCGAGCAGCAGGATCTGCTCCGTTGCGCCTTCGACGATCTCGAGCACGACGCGCTCGCGACCGTCTTTGAGGGGAACGAATCCCAGCGGTCGTCCCTCGAATTGCCGAACGGGAACGCCGCGGGCTGGATCGCCGCGCAGCGACACGACGACCCACGTCTGCGTCAGGATCGCCTCGGCGAGCGCCTCGCGCACCGCACGTTCCGTTGGTGACTGTGGTGTCGGCACCGCGACAGTATCTACGACCGCGCGCAAGAGAACCACCGCGGAGAATCGGCGAGCGCGCAGGTCGGTGTTTGACCCTCGCCGCCGCCGAGTGATACCTGCTTCCGGCGCCGTGGCCCGCATTTCCCCACACCGACGCACGCTCGCCGTGACCGCGCTACTCGTGGCGTTGGGCGGGCGGCCGTCGCTTTTGCGCGCTCAAGCGCCACCTTCCTCACCGCAGACGGCGACGCCAGAGCAACAGGCCGAAGCTCGGACGCGTTTCGACCGGGGCGTCGCACTGTTCGGAAATCGCGACTACGGCGCCGCACTCGCAGAGTTTCGTGCTGCCTACGCGCTGTCGCATCGAACGAGCGTGCTCTACAACATCGGCGCCACGGAGCGTGCGTTGCACCGGTACCCCGAGGCCGCCCGCGCGATCGAGCAGTACCTTCGCGAGGCGGATCTACCGGCCGCGCAGCGCGCTTCGCTCGAAACGGGCCTTGCCGAGCTTCGGGGGTACATCGGTCACGTGCGGATCGCGGGCGTTCCGCGGGGCGCGGAGATTCGAATCGATGGCGATCCGGTTGCAACGGGACCGGCAGACGCGCCCGTTGCAGTTTCGGCCGGGCGCCACGAGGTCGAAATTCGGATTGACGGTCGGGTTCGAGCGCACGAAGTGTTCATGGTCGCTGGCGGACAAACGGCTGACGTCAGCGTTGCAGTCGACCGGCCCGAAGTGGTCACGCGGCCGCGGGACGAGCGCCCGGTGCTCATCGTGCGTGCGACGCCGACGAATTCGGCGGCAGCGGTCGACGGTTTGGCCCTGCCGCTGGGCGTAGCGACCCGTGTCGATGCCGGCACGCGGGCGCTTCGCGTCGAGGCCCCGGCACATGTCCCGTGGTCGGACCGCGTGGACCTGACGGCGGGCACGACTCGATCGCTTCACATCGATCTCGCGCGGACGGATCCGTTCGGTCTCGTACCGTTCATCGCGCTCGCCGCGGGCACAGGCGCGTTCGTGGTGGCGACTTCGGTGTTCGGAATCCTCGCGCTCGACGCGCAATCCCGCTTCCGGACGTTGACCCGTGACGACGCACGCGCGCCGCAGATCGCATCCGAGGGAACCGCGTGGATGGTGGCAGCCGACGTGGGGCTAGGCTTGTCGCTCGGGGCAGCGATCGCGGGCGTCATCGTCGCCACGCGCACGCGCTTCGTTCGCGCCGCGCCCGTCGTGCGCTGGTCCGCGAGCGGCGCGACCGCTTCGTGGGCGTTCGCGTTCTGACGCGTGGGCTGACAGCGCGAGCTCACCCGCAGTCTGGCGCGCGGACGTCACGGTCGCGTGCTGGGAACTCGCGGCGGGAGACTCGTGCGCAGCACTCGAACTTCGCTCGACGCGATCGCTGCCTCGGCGCGGTGCAACAAGATGGCCCATTCGGTGCGGGATTCCATCGAGTCGAGAATCAACCGAACGCCGGCGCGCGCGTCCTGGGACCACACGACTTCGCCCTGGAAATCGCGCATGGCGCCGGCGGCGGAGGTCAACAGCACGACCGATTCTCCGCGGGCGAGCGGACGCGGCGTGAGCACGCGCGTGCCCGTGGCACTGACGTCCAGCGTGGCGGTATGCATGAGTCGGCTCGTGGTTCGGGCGATCCCGAGCGCTTGAAGGTGCACCCGCGAGTCGTACGGAAAGCGCCACGACCGGCGGCCGTTCGCTTCGCACTTTCCCGCACTCCAGGCTTGGATGAACTGAAACCGTGCACGCTCCCGCGGTAGAATCTTCACTTCGATCTCCGCCAGTCCGATGTCGCTGCCTTCCCTCGTCCGGCGCCGGCGAAGTTGGACCACGCCTTCGAGGAACATTCCCGGGTCGAGTCCCTCGGGGCTGATTCGCAACAGCACCGGCGTGCCGGCCGTGAGCGCAAAATCGCCGGGCACGAGCATTGCCATCTCGCCGTCGGTCTCGACGAGCGAGTCGCGCAAGGCGTCGCGCGTCGGGAATCGCACCGCGATCATGGGCGTGTCCCCGACCATGGCCGCGGATGCTACTCGGGAGGCCTCGGCGTGTCACTCGCCTGCGAACGCAGTTCCACGTGCGATCCATTCGAGAAAGCATTGCGTACCCCCGCGGGACCGCTACACTGGCCGCAACGTCCCTCTGCGAGGTTCGACAGGAGGCAACGCGCGGAACCCCCTACATTGCACGGACCCGGGATCCACTTCCTCGTCGCCGTGTGCAAGCCTGGACGATTCACCGGGAAGCCTTACGCGACGATACCGGATCCCACCTTAGCCACAGTGCTAGGGGTTCGGCACCGCCACCAACGGCCAACGTGGTCAGGACGCAGGAGGGCTCGACGGTTCGCCGTCGGGCCCTTCGTTTGTGGCCCCCCAACGTTCGCTCACGCCCTGGAATGCCCCGCCTCGGTCCCTGGTTGATCCCCGACCGTGGACCGGGGTAAACGCGCGCTGCCCCGATCGAGGGGTGGATGGAACCGATGTACAGCCGAGCCATTACCGAACTAGTCCAGAAAGAAAGCGAATTCGTCGACAGGATCACCGCCGAAGTCGGCAAGGTCATCGTCGGCCAGCAGACCATGATCGAGCGGCTGCTCATCGGGCTGCTCGGCGGTGGCCACGTTCTGCTCGAAGGCGTGCCCGGTCTCGCGAAGACCCTGACCGTGCGAACGCTTTGCGATGTGTTGCATGCCCAGTTCGCGCGCGTGCAGTTCACGCCCGACCTTCTCCCGGCCGACTTGATCGGTACGGTGATCTATCGCCCGCAGGACGGAACGTTCACGGCGAAGAAGGGACCGATCTTCGCAAACCTCGTGCTGGCCGACGAGATCAACCGCGCGCCCGCGAAAGTACAAAGCGCGCTGCTCGAAGCGATGCAAGAGCGGCAGGTCACGATCGGCGACCAGACGTTTCCACTGCCGGACCCATTCATCGTGATGGCGACACAGAATCCGATCGAACAGGAAGGCACCTACCCCCTGCCCGAAGCGCAAGTCGATCGGTTCATGCTCAACGTGAAGGTGGGATATCCGACGCGCGACGAAGAGCGTGCGATCATGGATCGGCAGACCTCGGGCGCCAAGGCGAACGTGCAACGCGTCGTCGAACCGCAGCAGCTCACGGACGCTCGCGCGGTGATTCCGCAGATCTACGTCGACGACAAAGTGAAGGACTACATCGTGTCGATCGTGTTCGCAACGCGCGAGCCCGCGAAGGCGGGGCTCAAGGACGTGGCCGCGCTGATCAAGTACGGCGCGTCGCCTCGCGCGACGATCGCGCTCAATCAAGCGGCGCGCGCGCACGCGTTCCTTCGGCATCGAGGCTACGTGACCCCGGAGGACATCAAGGCCATCGGGCCCGACGTGCTGCGGCATCGGGTCGTGCTGACGTACGAAGCCGAGGCGGAGGAAATCACGTCGGACCAGGTCATCGGCAAGATCTTCGACGCGGTGGAGGTTCCGTAGGTGGTGCGTCGCCGGCACGACGACGGCGATCGGAGTGGGCCGTGATTCCGCGAGAGGTTCTCAAGAAACTGCGGAAGATCGAGATCCACACGGCGCGGCTGGCGAACACCCAGCTCGCCGGTAGCTACCATTCCGTGTTCAAGGGCCGCGGACTGGCATTCGACGAAGTGCGAATGTACCAACCCGGGGACGACGTTCGCTTCATTGACTGGAACGTGACGGCACGCACGGGCGAGGCGTACGTCAAAGTGTTTCGCGAAGAGCGCGAGATGACCGTGATGCTCGCGGTGGACTTGTCACGATCGCAGCGCTTTGGCTCTCGCGGCATGAACAAGTCCGATCTCGTCGCGGAAGTTTCGGCGCTGCTCGCGTTCAGCGCGATCAAGAACAACGACCGCGTCGGGCTGATCCTGTTCACCAGCGACGTCGAGAAGATCGTCCCGCCGAAAAAGGGCGCGAAGCATGTGATGCGCGTCGTAGCCGAGACGCTGAGCTTCCAACCGAAGGGGCGCGGAACGAATCTCGCGCGCGCGCTGGAGACCGTCGGACACCTTTCGCGGCGACGCGCCGTCGTATTCGTCATCTCCGACTTCATCGCCTCCGGATACGAGCACGCGCTTCGCGTCGCGGCCGCACGTCACGATCTCGTGCCCATCGTGGCGAGCGACCCGCGCGAGGCCGAAATGATCGACGCCGGCATCGTGCTGTTCGAAGACCTCGAGACCGGCGACGTCATCCCCGTCGACACGTCGAGCGCGCACGTTCGGGACACGTTTCGGCGTGAGATCGCCCGCCAACGCGCGGGGCGTGACTCGCTCTTCAAGCGCCTCGGGCTGGACACCATCACCATCAACACCGATCGCCCGTACATCGTGCCGCTCGCGGATTTCTTCCGCCGTCGCGCGCGAAGGATGCACGTCGCGTGAGCCCCCACTGCCGGAACCCCCACCCCGCTCCGCTTCGCGGAGCATGCTCGCGTCGCTCGCTCGCCCTCCGCACGATCGTCGCCGCGGCCATCGCTGCATGCGCCGTCGCGCTGCCCGCTCCCGCTGGCGCGCAGGACGCCTCGAGCACCGACGCCGACCTCTACGCGGCAGCCACCGTCGGTCACGATCCGGACGGTGGTGCCGCCGCACCGGCGCCGAGCGGATCCTGCCAGTCCGATCCGCTGCCGGCGGGTCACGAGTTCCGCGTCGAGACTCGGATCACGCCGCCGCAGCCCGTCATCGGCGACCGCGTCGTAATCACGTACCGACTGTTCCATCGCAGCGGCGACGCCGTCGAGTTCGATCCCGATCCCGTCGCGTACTCGCAATCGGACATCGAACTCGAGTACGCGCGACAGCAGCCCGATCGTGATCGCCGCGCACACGCCGGACCCGGCGGGTCGGTGTACGGCGAAGTTCAGGTCTCCGTGCAGCCGTTTCGCACGGGCGAGGTCTCGATTCCCGCGCAGCTCGCGAGGCTCAACGCGGCCGGGGACATCGTGCGCGTGTGCACGACGGTCGTGCGCTTTCGTGTGCGCGATCCGTTCGTGAACGACCCGCATCCTGTGCCTCGGGACGTGACTCCGCCCGAACTCGTACACGAGGACGCGCTGCGCTGGCGCTGGATCGCGCTCGGGCTCGACGCGCTGTTCGCCGTGATCGTCTTGACGCTAGTGGCCAACGCGTACGCGCGCAGTCGACCGAAGAAAATCATACCGCCGCCACCACCGCGGGCACCCTGGCTCATCGCACTCGAGTCCCTCGACGCGCTCGAACGTGGCGATCTGCTCTCGCGCGGACTGCTGAAGGACTACTACGACGCCGTGTCCGACGTCGTGCGTCGGTACGTCGGCGGCTACCGCGGGTTCGATGCGCTCGAGATGACCACCGATGAGCTGCTCGCACGACTGCGAATCGCCCCACTGCCGGTCGTGACGTCCGCGGAGATCGAACACCTCCTGCGCGAGTGCGACCTCGTGAAGTTCGCGCGCTACGTGCCATCGCACGAGGAATCCGCGACGATGCTCCCGCTCGCGTACGAGATCGTCCGGCGATCGATGCCGGCGCGACTGGATGCCGGCGGGCGTCCGCGCGACGGTGAATCGGGCCGTGCGGATACCAAGTCGACGGTCGAACCCGGGTCGGGGCGCGCATGAGTCGTCGCGTGCTGTTGCGAACGCTTGGATTCGCTCTGCCGATGCTCGGCGCGTTCGCGGTCTTCTACGCGTGGTGGATCAGCGACAATCGCTGGCAGATCGAGCTGGCGCGCTGGAAGATGTTGTTGCTTCTGCCAGCGGCCGCCGCGCTCTACGTCGTCGCGTGGGCGCTGTTTCGTCCCGTCCGTGCACAGCCCGGCGCGTCGAGCGCGCACTTGTTTTTCTCGCGCGGCCTCGACTTGCGCAAACTTCCGCGCGGCTGGCGTGCGCGTGCGATGGAACTTCCCGGAGCGTTGCGGCTCACGGCGATCGTGTTGCTCGGAGTCGCGCTCGCCCGGCCGCAGCGAGTCGGCGCGGTCGAAACCACGGAACTCTCGGGAATCGACATCGTTCTGACGCTCGATCTGTCCGGCTCGATGCGCGCCGCGGACGTCACGCCGACACGACTACAAGCGGCGAAAGAAGTCATCGACCAGTTTATCGCGCATCGACGAACGGACCGCATTGGGCTGGTGGTGTTCGGGCGGGAGGCGTTTCCCGCACTCGCGCCGACGCTCGATTACACGGCGCTACGCCAAACGGTCGCCGCCATGGAGATCGGCGTTCTCAACGAAGAGAGTCACTCGGGCACCGCAATCGGTGATGGCCTGGGCGCGGCGCTGAACTACCTCAGGCGTTCGGACGCGCGCAGCAAGGTCGTCGTGCTGCTGACGGACGGCGCGAACAACGCCGGCCACGTCGATCCGCTTCACGCGGCGCAGTTCGCGCGGGCGCTGCACGCGCGGGTGTTCACGATTCTCATGGGCCAATCCGACGAGGCACCCATCGTCACCGGACGCGACATCTTTGGCCGACCGGTGAGCCAGATGGCGCGGTTTCCGGTCGACCCCGCGCTCTTGCAGCGGATCGCGCAGGAGACCGACGGACAATTCTTCCGCGCCACGGATCGTGCGTCGCTCGAACAGACGTTTCAAACCATTCTCGATCGGCTCGAGCGCTCGCGCATCGCCGACCCGACGTCGCGCCCGTCCGAGAAGTTTCACTGGCTCGTCGTCCCGGCGGTACTCCTGCTCGCGCTCGAGTTGCTGCTCGCGTCGACAGTTCTCCGGAGGTTCCCGTGAACTGGGACGCCCCCGGATGGCGCTGGATCGCCGTCGCCGGCGTGCTGTTCGGCGCAGCGTTGCTGTTGTGGGCCGCGCAGGCTCGACGCAGTGCGATGCGTCGCTTCGGGGATCTCGTCCTCGTGACGGCGCTGCGCGACGGATCACCTGCCGGGTGGCGGCTCGCGCGTGGGTTGATGGCGCTCGCGGCGCTGGGTCTTGCGGGGTTCGCCGCGGCGAGGCCGCTCGGGCGCGCACGGACGGAAGTGGTCTCGCGTCGGGGAATCGACATCGTCGTGTGTCTCGACGTGTCGAAGTCGATGCTCGCGCGCGATGTTCGCCCGTCGCGGATCGAGCGCGCTCGCTCGGAGCTGCGTCGCTTGTTGCAAGAAGAGCCGGGAGATCGAATTGGCGTCGTCGTGTTCGCCGGCGCGACGATGGAGTACCCGCTCACGACCGATCACGATTCGGCCGAGCGATTCATGCGACAGGTCGAGCCGTGGAGCTTCCCCGTCGGGGGGACGTCGATCGGTCGAGCCATTACGGCCGCGCAGGAACTGTTCCGGCGTGATCCGCTCGCGACGAGGCGCTCGAAAGTCATCATCGTGCTGACGGACGGTGAAGACCTCGAAGGCGATCCCGTGTCCGCCGCGCGCGCGGCTGCGCAAGACAACATTCAAGTGTTCATCGACGCGATCGGCAGCACGCTGCCGGAGCCGATCCCGCAGTTCTCGCCCGAAGGCCGCATGACCGGGTTCATGCGCAACTCGCGTGGCGAGATCAGCACGACGCAGTTCACGCCGGAGATGGAGCAGCAACTTCGCGCGACGGCGGAAGCGGGTCACGGGCGGTATTTCCGCGCTCGGCAGGGAGAAGTCGGCATCGAGGCCGTGCGTCGCGAGATCGCGAACCTGCGACGTGCCGAACTCGCCGCGACGCAGCAGACGGTCTTCGACACGCTGATGTCCTGGTTCGTGCTGCCGTCGTTCTTGCTGCTGGTCTTCGCATCGTTGTTCGTGCCCGAGCGCATCGTTCGTCGACTGCGCTCTCGTGCGGCCGCCGCGGGAGGTTCGAAATGAGCGAACCACCCGTCCGAAAGAAGAAGAAGCGGAAGAAGGGCCGCAAGGGCCGGGCCAGTGCCGTGCCCGCAGCGCCCCGTTTCGAATTCCCGTGGGCAATCGTGGCGGGGATCGCGGTCGTGCTCACGGGCCTGACCGTGTGGGCCTGGCCGCCACGGCTTGCACTCGAAGCGCACGTTCGTCGCGGCAACGCCTACTACGGGCAACGCCGGTATCCCGAGGCCCTCGGCGAATACGAAAGCGCGCCGGGCGCCGGTCCGCGAAATGCGGGTGTGCAGATCGACCGCGGGCTCGCGCGGTTTCGGCAGGCCGTACCCCAGAACGACGGCGGCGGTCTCGGAATGCTCGCGCGCGACGCAGCCCCGCCGGAGGGTTTGACCCGCGCGCAGGACGAGTTCCGCACGGCGGCGCGCGGCGGGACGACGGGCGCGACGGAAGACGTCGATGCGACGTTGCGCGCACGCGCTGCGTACGATCTCGGAAACACGTTCTTCGCGCAGCACGCGTGGGACAACGCGATCGATGCCTACAAAGAGTCGCTCCGCGTTGCGCCCGGATGGCGCGACCCCGCGTGGAATCTCGAACTCGCACGCCGCCTGCGCGAGGCCGAACGCGAGCGTCCCGACAGCGGTCCGGATTCATCCCCGGACGCCGCGCAAGATGCAACGCAGGATGCTCCGCGCGACGCGCAGGATTCCGGACGCGACTCGGGTCCCGATGGCGGGATGGACTCGGGGAACGACGGCGGGCCACCGGGACAAGACGGCAGCGGCGGCGACAGCGGACAAGGCCAGGACAGCGGCGGAAACCAGGGCGACAGCGGGTCGCAAGGGCGAGACAGCGGGTCGAACTCGCAGCCGGACGGCAGTGCCGCGCGACCCGACGGTCAGGCGCCGCGGACGATGGCGCCGCTCGACGAACTCGACCGGATGCAGCGTTCGCTGCAAGACGAAATGATGCGACGGCGTGGCGTCACACCGCGCAATCCGGAAGACGATCGCAAGCCATGAGCCGTGGCGTCGCACATCGGACTGTGCGATCCGGTGTTGCCGACGCGTGGGCACGGAGAGGTTTCGCGACCCTCGCGGCCCTCGCGCTTGCGGCGTGGAGCGGCATCGCCGATGCGCGCGTGCAAATCGATCTCGTCTTCGAGCCACCGAATCCACAGGCGGGCGAGATCATCACGATCCGCTACGGCGTTCGCGTGACCAACGAGGGCGAGGTGCAGATCGCGCCGCTGGATTTCGGTTCGCTGGAACTGCTCTCCGACAATGCGCCGCCGCAGTTGCCCTCGATGTGGGGGGGGGGCGGCTACATGACGATCGAGAGTGCGCGCGAGTACAACGTTCGGGCGCCGTCGCCCGGACGCTACGTCGTGCGCGGCGCGCGCGTGATCAACGCGATGGGACGGGTGGTTGCCCAGCATCCGGATCTGGTCATCGTCGTCACGGGTGGCGCGGCCGGAACCGTCCCGGGCCTGCCGGGAGTTCCTGGGATCAATCCCGTCGACCCGGACGCCGGGGCGTACACGCCGGCGCCGCCGCCGGTGGATCCCGAAGCGCCGCCCACGGGCGATCTTCAGGGCGCGGAGTACAACCCCACGGCGTTCGTTCGCATCGCGCTCGATCCACCGAGGCCGTACATGGGGCAGCAGGCGACGTTGCGCGCGTGGCTCTACGTTGCATCCACGGAGGCAACCTGTGACGTGCAGCGCGAGCCGCGTCTGACCGGCTTTTGGAGTGAATCACTCCTGCCGCCGACTCAGGAATGCGCCGTGCGGTGGTTCGCCCAGAACGTTGCGGGTCGCTACATGTCCGCGGGTCTCGTTCGAAGGCTCGCAGTCTTTCCGTCGCAGGCGGGGCGGCTGACGTTGGGCGCCATGCAACTCAACGTCGACGTCGTCACCGGCGGAATGTTTCGATCGATGCAACGAGTCAGTGCGACCAGTCCCGAACTCGTCGTCGAAGTGCGCGAGCCGCCCGTGGACGGCAGTCCGGCGGACTTCGTGCCGGGTACGGTGGGACCCATCACGCTGGTCGCGGAGATCGATCGCGATGAACTCGCCGTCGGTGAGACCGCGACGATCACACTTCGCGCGACGAGCGAGGGCTCGATGGCGGCCGCGGCGATCCGCATTCCGGAACACATCGACGGTCTGCGAATCCGAGACGCAGGCGCGCGGTCGACGCGCGATCACGCGACGGGGCGCATCGTGACGACGCTGATCGACGAGGTGCTCGTCGTCGCCGACCGTCCCGGGAGGTACGAGTTGGGCGAAGTGACACTGCCGTACTGGGACGCGAATGCCGAACGGTATGACATCGCGCGGGTGCGATTGCCCACGTTCACGGCGACCGGCGCTGCGCTGCGCAGTGACAATTCGGCCGCGCGCACGGATCCGTCCCTCGAACTGCGACCGCTCTCGTCCCGACCGTCGCTGGATACACGTCGCGCGCTTCTCCCCCGAGGACGTTGGCTCTGGCTGCTGCTTTGGTCGCCGGCTGCGTTGTTTGCATTCGCCAGCGCATCGAGCGCCGCCGTGCGCGCCGCATCACGCCGCGCTCGAGAGCGCCGCGACGAAAGCCGCACGGACCCGCTGACGCTGCTGGACGAAGCCAGGCGCCGTTCCAGCCGGGCACCGCGCGAGGCGCTGACGTTTGCCGGGCGAGCGCTCGAGCGTGCGGTGATCGCGGCACGGAACGCGGCGGAAGACGGGTGGGAGTCCATCCCGGAAGACGTCCGCGACGCCGTCGACGAAGCGCGCCGCGTCTGCGATGCGGGACGGTTTGCAGGCGCCGAGCACGATGCGGACGAGGTCGTTCGTGCAGTCGAACGCGCGATTCGCGCGCTGGAGAGTGTCCCGTGACGGCGGCGCGGTCTGTCCGGGTGCATCGCCGCGGGTTCGCGGTGTGCGTGGCCACGGCGTTGACCCTGATGGCTCCGGTCGCGATGGCCGTCCCTGCGACCGAGCTGACGGCTCGCGCGAGAGCAGCGGCGGCTCGAGGCGATTGGAATTCCGCGGCGCGATCCCTCGAAGAGATCGTCCGCGCGGGAATCGACTCGACGGACGTTCTCTATGATCTCGGGACGCTGTACGCGCGGGCGGGGCGCTTCGGTGAAGCCATCCATCGATTCGAGCAGGTCGCACGACGCAACCCGCTTGCGCTCGACGCCGTTCACAACCTTCGCGCCGCGAGATTGCTGCTGGCCAACCGCGACGCCGGCCGAACGGGACGCGCCGTCGCGGAAACCGCACTGCCATTCTGGACCTGGTTTGCCGAAGTGCTGCCCCTCGACTGGAGCGTCTGGCTGACGCTGTTTGCGCAGATCGCCGCGATTGCGTGCATCGTCGTGGCCCGGCGACGAAACTCGGGCGAGATGGCGCGCGTCGGCGGCGTGGCCGCGGCGGTGCTGCTCACCGGCGTGACGTTGATCGGCAGTGGGATGGCCGTCGCACGCATCCGCGAGACGCCCGCTGGCGTCGTGTTGCACGACGGGATTCGTCTGCGCCAATCGCCGAGTCCCGATGGCATCGAGGAAGCCGCCGTTCGCGAAGGTGAGCGCTTGGAGATTTCGTCACGCAACGGCGCGTTCGTGCGCGCGATCACGTCGTCGGGCCGGGTCGGTTGGTTGTCGGTCCGCGACGTCGGCGAACTCGGCGAATAAGCACGCGGCGCGCACGCGCATGGTTGACAGCGGACGCGGCCAACGCGCACGATCGTACTCGCCCGCATGGCCCACACGCCGAAGATTCTCGTAGCGGATGACGACGTCGAGCTGCTCGCCATCGTCGTTCGACATGTCAAGACGCTCAAGTGCGACATCGTCCAGGCCAGCGACGGACTCGATGCGCTGAAGAAGATTCGCGAATCGAAACCCGATCTCGTGATCCTCGACGTCATGATGCCGGGACTCTCGGGCTGGGAAGTCGCGAAGCGCCTGCGAGACGACGAGAACCTGCGCGGCACCAAGGTGCTGATCATGACCGGCATCGGCGAGGGGCTCAACGCCATGACCTCGCCCCTCTACGGTGCGGACGCGACGCTGGACAAGCCGTTCGAGTTCAAGCAACTCGACGAAACGCTTCACAGAATCCTCCCCTGGTGGAAGTGAGCGGCTGCGGGCCGCGGGCCGTCGTGATAGCGTCCCCGCGCCATGCACGTTCAGTTTCAGCACGACATCGCGTGTGACGCCGACGCTTTCTGGGACAAGATCTTCTTCAACAAGGGCTTCAACGACGACTTGTTTCTGAAGGAATTGCAGTTCCCGGAATACAAGATCATCGAAGAGAACGACTCGGGATCGACCCACACGCGAAAGATTCGTGTGACCCCGAAGCAGGATGCCCCTGCCGTCGTGAAGAAGCTCGTCGGCGATCGATTCTCGTACACCGAGGACGGCACGTTCGACCGTACGTCCAAGCGCTACCGTTTTCGCATCACGACCGGAGCGCTCGCCGACAAAGTGAAAATTGCTGGCGAGATGTGGACGGAGTCCGCCGGTCCGGACAAGTTGCGCCGGAAGGTCACGATGGACGTCGACGTCAAGATCTTCGGCGTGGGCGGCCTGGTGGAAAAGTTCGTCGCAGATTCGACGCAGGAGAGCTACCGGCGCTCCGCGGCGTACACGAACGTCTGGCTTGCGAAACAGAGCGCGTGACGCGCGGCTCGCGCTGGTGGTTCTGCAGCGCGAGGCGCGTGCCCGTGTGCGGTTCACCATGGCGATGTGGGTCGTCGGCGCCGTGGGCATCGGTGCCTGGTACGCGCCGTTTCTCCCCGAGGGGCATTGAACAGCAAGGTTGGGAGGTGCAGAGATCTTGGCGGATTCAGCGATGAACGATGAATTCGACATCGACGATGTCGCCCGCCGACTGGCGAGCCGAAGGGCACGGATTCTCGAGGGTCCCGAGGTTCGCAACCGCGCCGCGGTCGCCGCCGTTCTGCGCGCTGCGCCGCAAGGTCCGGAGGTGTTCCTGATTCGACGGGCGCAGCATCCCAAGGATCCGTGGTCCGGACACATGGCGTTTCCCGGCGGGCGTCACGACGCCACCGATCCGGACTTGTTGGCCACGTCGCTTCGAGAAACTCGCGAGGAAGTCGGGATCGATCTCGCGCGCGACGCTCGGCTACTCGGCCGCCTCGATGACATGCCGGCGGTTGCACGCGGGCGAGCCACGGGGATGGTGATCTCGCCGTTCGTGTTCGCGATGGTGAATCCCGTGGACCCGGCACCGAACGCCGAGGTTTCCGAATGGCTGTGGGCTTCGGTTGCGCCGATGGTGCGCGGCGCGATCGCGACGACGTTCGAGTACCCGCACGAGGGCGTGACGTTCAAACTCCCGGCGTTCGACGTGCACGGCCGAATCGTGTGGGGACTGACGTACCAGATGTTGCAGTCGCTGTTTCGTGCTGGGCAACCGGGCGGCGGGAGCTAGGGCGGCCTGGCGATCTCAGCTGGCGATCGCCCACGTCGGCCAGACAAGCGCGTATGCTCTCGCCGATGCGCCTCGCTCGCCGCACGACGCATTCGATCCTCGCGCTCGCCGCGATCACCGTCCTTGCGGGCTGTCCCGGATCTCCGAACACCAGCGACGCGGACGCAGCGGCCGCCGCCGTGCCAATCGACGTGGCCGCGGACGACGGCATTCCCCCCGTGCCGATGGTGCGAATGGACTTCACCAACGCCCGCGGATTCTACGATTCGCCGTTCCCGAACGAATCGCGCCGCGACGCGATGGGCCGGCCGAACATCTCCGGGTTTCCGAATCCGCAGCACATCGAATTCGTCGACCAGCTGCTCGCGATGGCCCGCCGGGACGTCGACGGCTTCTCGACGACGTCTGCAATCTTCTTTGCGCTTACGGTTCCCATCGACACGATGCAGCTGCCGGACCTTCACGGCTCGCGGGCTGCGACGTCGATCGTTCAGCTCGTCGACGTCGATCGCGCGAGTCCCGCGCTCGGCCAGCGAATCCCCCTGAGCGTGCGGTTTCTCGATGACTCGGGACCGTTCGGCACGCGCAACCATCTCGTGGCCCTACCGCTGCAGGGATATCCGTTGCGCCCGAACACCCGGTATGCGGCCGTCGTTCGGCGCGCGATCCGTGCGCGCGATGGGCGCGGGTTCGAGGTGCACCCGTCCCTCGTGGCGCTGCTCCGCGGGGACCGACCGGATGGCATGTCCGCGGCGGCGTTCGACGCGCACCGCGAAGCGCTGGACGTTCTGCGGACGAACGCAGTCGATCCCACCGAGATCGTCGGACTGACTGTGTTCCGAACATCGGACCCGACGGCGGGCATCCTCCGCGTGCGCGAAGCCGCGATGCGCCGTTCCGCCATCGTGCCCGTTGCGCCGCTGACACGGCGCGAAGTCTTTCCCGAGTACTGCGTGTATGCGTCCACGGTTCGCATGCCCGTGTACCAGCAGGGCGTGCCGCCGTACGGATCGAGTGGTGGCGGATGGGCGTTCGACCCGACGGGTGCGCCGGTGTTCCGCGCGGAGGAAGAGGCCAATCTCGTCGTGACCGTCCCGCGACGGACGATGCCGGCCGGCGGATTCCCGGTGGCCGTTTTCATCCGCACGGGCGGCGGTGGCGAGAGGCCGCTCGTCGACCGCGGCGTCCAGGCGTTTCACGGCGGCCCGTCGCTCACGCCCGGCACCGGTCCTGCGCTGGAATTCGCGCGAGCAGGATTCGCGGGCCTGAGCGTCGACGGGCCCCATGGCGGACTGCGCAACATTACCCACAGCGACGAACAGTTCCTGATGTTCAACATCGCCAACCCGACGGCGCTGCGCGACAACGTCCGGCAGAGCGCGTTGGAAATTTCACTCGTGCCGCGCATGCTCGAGACGCTCACCATCGACGCATCGGACTGCCCCGGAGTCGTCAGCGCCGACAACCGCGCGCACTTCGACGTGATGCACGTCGCGCTCATGGGTCATTCCATGGGCGGAACCATCGCGCCGCTCGCGCTCGCCGCCGAACCGCGATTTCGCGCCGGGATTCTGAGCGGTGCCGGCGGCAGCCTCATCGAGAACGTCGTGTACAAGCGAAGTCCGGTTCCGGTGCGACCGATCGCGGAGATCTTGCTGCGATACAGTTCCGCAGGTCGAATGCTCCACGAACACGATCCCGTGCTGAGCTTGTTGCAATGGATGGTCGAGAGTTCCGACTCGCCCGTCTACGCGCGACTGCTCGAAGCGGAGCCCACGGGCGGGCAACCGCGGCACCTGTATGTCATCCAGGGCATCGTCGACACGTACATCCTTCCGCCGATCGCGAACGCGTTTCAGGCGGCGCTCGGCATCGACCTGGTTGGGCCCGCGCTCGACATGACGCATCCCGATCTGCAGATGTTCACACCGCTCGTGTCGCTTCTGGACCTCCACGGTCGAACGCAGCGAATGTTCCCGGTGCGCGACAACATCGTGCTCGCGTCGGGCGCGCGCGCGACCGCGGTGGTGGCGCAGCATCCGAGCGACGGCATCGAAGACGGACACGAGACCGCGTTCCAAACCGAGGCGCCGAAGGCCCAATACCGGTGCTTTCTCGAAACGTTCGCCGCCGACTCGACGACCGTCTTCGCCGTGCGCACACCCACGGATCCCTGCATGTAGTCACCGCCCCCGCTTTGAGCCGGGAAGAATTTACAGGGAGAATGGGAGAGAGGGAGTATTTGAATTTGTCGGCTGGAACCTCGATGCATGCCGCACCTTCTGCAGCGCGACGTCGCGTCTGACCTGCCGTCAGTCTCCGCTCCGAACAACCAAATTCTCCCGACCTCCCGTCCTCCCTGTTCAATCATCCGGAACGTGCGGACGGTGTCACCGCAACGTCCGATCGAAGAACTCGATCGCGCGCTCTTGCAGCCGCTGCACTGCCTGCGGCTCTGCAACCATGTGTGTCATGCCGCCGAGCACGAGGAATTCGAACGTCCGCCCCGCACGAAACAGCGCGTCGGCCAGACGCAAACTGTTCAGAAAGTACACATTGTCGTCTGCAGTCCCGTGCACGAGCAACAACGGTCGCCGCAGTTCGCTGGCGTGCGTGAGAAGCGACGAACGATCGTACGCAGCGCTCTCGGCGTCGGGCATGCCCATGTATCGCTCCGTGTAGTGTGTATCGTAGTCGCGCCAGTCGGCCACGGGCGCTCCCGCGATTGCGGCGCGAAACACGTCCGGCCGCAACTCGGCCGCGAGCGCGGAGAGGTACCCGCCGAATGACCATCCCGAGATCCCGACGTGGCGCATGTCCATCTCGCGAAAGCGTTCGCCGAGCGCTTGCAGTCCCGCGACCTGGTCGGCGAGCGGCACGTCGCCGAAGTGCCCGCGGAGCGCGCGCGACCAGTCCCGACCGCGGAACGGAGTGCCGCGACCGTCGACGCTCACGACGATGTAGCCATGATCGGCGATCCATTGTGGCAACAGGTAGCGGCCTCGCACCGTCGTGACCATGCGGCCGCTCGGACCGCCGTACGCGAGATCAATGACCGGATAGCGCACGGATGGATCGAAGTTTCGCGGGCGAATCACCGCCGCGCGGAAGGCCTGGGCACCGACTTCGAGCAATTCGACTTGTGGATCGAACCCCGACGCGTCTGCGAACGAGCGCACGTCGATCGGTCCCCCGGTAGCGCGCTCGATTCGCCAGGTGGGCGCGTGCTCGAGCGTCATCGCCGTGTGCACCCACGTCGCCGCCGCCCGCGCGAACGTGCCGTCGTGCTCGCCGCGACCCTCGGTCAGTTGCTCGGGCGCCGCGCCGCCGCCTGCCAGCGTCGCTCGAAACACGTGCGCCTCCGTCGGTGCGCCGGCGCCGACGAACCACGCCGCGCGTCCGTCGTCCGCGATTCCGTTGAGTCGGCGATAGCCTATGGATCCCGGCACCACCACCCGCTGCGTTGCGCCGTCACGGGAACGCAACTCCAGTTCGCGCCGGCCACTTCGCTCGCTGCTCCAGAGAAATCCCGACCCGTCCGGGAGCCACGCCGGCACGCTCGAGTCGAGATCGATCCAGTCGGCGTCTCGCTCGGTCCACAGAGTGCGCGTGTGCCCTTGCGAATCAGCCGCGAGGATTTGTACCTCCGTCTGCGCTCGGTTCTCCACGACGAGCGTCAGGGGCGCGTTCCGCGTCCAGCGGACGTTGGCGAGGTAGGGAAATCTCGTGCGGTCCCACTCGACCCATGTGACGGTTCCGCCTCCGACGCCGACAATTCCGAGTCGCACCACGGCATTCGCGCGTCCCGTGCGTGGATAGCGATACGTTTGCGGCGCGCGCTCCGGATGACTCGGGTCGGCGATGTGCAGTTCCTCGACCCCGGTCTCGTCGGTCTCTTGAAACGCGAGTTGCGCTCCATCGGGCGACCACCAGTAGCCATCGTCACGATCCATTTCCTCCTGCGCGACGAACTCGGCCGTTGCGTGCGTGCGGCCCGCCGCCGGCTGGGTGATGGCGGTCTCCGTGCCCGTCGCGACTTCGATCACGTGCAGCGCGCGGCCGCGCACCAGCGCAATGCGCGCCGCGTCCGGCGAGAACTTCGGGTCGATCGCGGGCTCAGCGGCGTCGGTGCCGTACGCGCGAGAGCGTCCCGTCGCCCGGTCGAACACGTAGACCCGACCCGACAACGGAACCAGCACTTTGCTCGAGTCCTCCGACAGCGCATACGTCGCGATGCCCCGTGCGCTCAGCCGCATGCGCTCACGTCGCGCGCGCTCCTCGGGGGCTACCGTCTCGTCGGCGCCTCCCAGTAGCTGCGTCGCCGTGATCAATACGCGTTCCTCGCCATTGCGAGTGTCCAACGCGTACAAATCGCGCACGGTGCTCGGTGGCGTGCTCCGCACGAAGAACACGGCGCTTCCGTCGCGGCTCACGCGCAAGGCCGACGGATTTCCTGCGCTGAACCGCTGCGTGCGCGCCCATCGGTCAAGAAAGGTCGGGTCGGCGACCGAACGAGCGAACGAACGCGCGCGAATCGATCGGCGCGACATGCGTTCGCGGAGCGCCGGTGGGCAGCGTCCCGCGGCGGTCGCACAACTCGCCGCGCACGAAGCGAGCATCCATGCCAGCGCGAGCCGAGAGGTTTTCATCGCGACGAGTGGTACCGAGTGCGCGTCCGCCCGGCAAGGGGCTGTCAGGGAACAAACGCCGGTTGCACACCCGTCCAGATTTCGAACAGCGGCCAGCCGTTGGGTTGCGCGAATCGTCGCAGGAGCTGCACGTGCTCGAAGTCCTGGTGCATCCGCCTTCGCAGCGCGCGATTCGCTTCCGCCTCGCGCGTGGGATGAAATTCCGGCGCGAACAGACCTTCGCTCCACAGCACGAAATAGAAATGCCCCCCGGGACGACGTGGTGCCGGGAACTTCGTCACGTCCGTCGTCGGAACGCCGCTGAGGGCGTTCACGAAATGAATGGGATGAAAAGCATAGTCTGCGACCAGGATCGTCGCGGCCTGACCGCGTGCGTGCGAGAGCACTTCATGTCGGATGAGCCACGCGACCGCCGTGTGTTCTCTCGGCGCGCGCCAGCCGCGGTACGCCCCGCCGCCCCGCAGCGTGTAGATCCCGCGATCCGCAGCGCCGCCTGCGAACAATCCGTGCGCAATGCGAACCGTCGGGATGATCGTGTACGCGACGAATGCGATCGCCAGCCAGCGCACGCGCCGCGCGCGATCTTCCGCGAGACCCGCGAGAACGATCGCGAACGGCGCGAGCACTGCGAACAGATATCGCTCGGCGTCGATCGCGGGGAGGTTCCACGGCCGTGCAGGGGCGAGCAGAACCGGCGCGCCGATCAGTGCGACGAGCGCGTAGAGCAGTCCGAATCGGTAGAGTGTCGCGCTCACATCCCGCGTGACGTCGGGAGTCGCGGCCGGGTTGGGGACGGCGGTCTCCCGCGACGCGACTCGCGCACGGGCGATCGCGAGTCCGAGAACCGAAAGGCACGCGATCGCGACGAGCCACTCGACGACCAACGGATACTCTGTGCCAGTGAAATGCCGCACCGTCGCTTCACCGCCCAGCCCACCGAACACCGTGCGGAAGTACACGTTCAGTCGCATCGCGAAGTGCGTGAACTGGTAGTTCGGTCGGGTATTTCCTCGCGCCGCGACTTCGAAGATCCCTCGCACGATCGGCACCGCGTGGATCGAGCCGAGCGCGAACGCGAGCCACACCCAGGGTCGAGTCAACTGTCGGCGTCCGTCGCGTTGCGCGAGAAGCCACACACCGCATGCGCCCACGGGCAACAGCGCCAACGGCGAGAAGTGCATTCCGATGAACATCACCTGGGCGGAGAGGACCAGCAGCGCGACCTGCGCGAAGAGCCGTCGCTGCGCCCACGCCAGCAGAAACGCGATCGGCCCAACGACCCCGCACGCAAACGCGAGGGCGTACGGAACGCTCACCGTACGGCTCCACCAGACCGCCCACGGATGCACCGCCATCACGCCGGCGACAACGAGTGCGCCACGCGTCGCGCCGAGCGCTCGGAGCGCCGCGTACGCCAGCGTCATGCCGACGACGATTCCCGCCACGAGTACGCCCCGTGCCGCCGCGAACGTCGGGCCGAAGTGAGCAAACGACCAGCGGATCATCGTTGCAAACGTCATCGGGACGAACCTCGCGTCGGGCGGGAGGGTCGTCGGTCGGCCGAGGAGAATGTCGTACGGGATCCAGGTCCAGTTGCCCTCGTCGGCGCAGGGGTTTGGAATCGCATCGAGGTACGGAGCGCGGAACAACAACGCCGCGGCGAGCAGGCCGATGAACGTCAGGTGCGAGCGCCACGCCGTGTTCATCAGGCTGCCGTGGGTTGTGCACGCACCCACGTCACGCATCGGGCTGCGCGCGACCACGGGAGTCGGTACTCGATCTGATCGAGCACCCTCTCGCTCGCGAGCGCCTCGGGCGGAGACGTCGTCAGCAGGACGACGGGATCATCGACGCCCACCAGTTGCGAACCGAGCGCGAGCCAGGCCGGCGGTGCGAGCACCGCGCGGGCGAGGGCGGTGTGTGCTTGCGGAGGTCCGAGGGTCTCGGGCTCGACCCGACGCTGATCGACGTGGAGTCGCACATGCAGCGAGAACGTTCCGAGCACGAGACGCAGAAACGCCGCGCGTTTCTGACGCGGTTCGAAAAGCGTTCCCGCGCCCGAGGGAATCATCAGGGCGAGGGGAACCAGCAGCGACGCACCGCCTGCACCCACTTCGCACCATGGCGGCGGCAGAAGGGCGGTGCGACTCGCGAGGATGACGGCGTCGGCGAGTGCGATCTCGACCAGGGTCTCGGCCGAGCGCGCTCCCACGAGATCCGTATGGGCGCCGAACTGCGCGAGCGTCTTTGCATACTGGACCAGCGTGTCTGCGACGGGCTGTGCCGCTTCGGAACCCGGCAGTTCGCGCAACAGGCGACCGACGGCATCGCGCACGGATCCCGAAAACGCCGCCACGATTCAGTGCGGGATGATCTTGAGGTACCAGAGCGCGGCGCCGATCGCGGCGGCGAGCACCAACATCACCACCGAGATGATCGCGCCCGCGCCGCTCTTCACGGGGACCGGTGGGATCGACGGAATCGATCCCGCGATTGCCGCCGAGCCGACGGCGCCGTCGTGTTGCGCGTCGCCCATGACGTGTGGCTTGGCGTCGGTCGGTGGATCTGGATCGCGACGCATTGGCGGAGACTGCGGTGGAGACAGATCGTCGCCTTCGAGCTCTTCGGCAAGATTCGCAGTCGACGGCACGCCCATTTCGTCCCGACCGGTCTCGCGCCAGCCCGACGTCGCCGCCTTGGCGGTTGGATCGAAGTCGTTCCCAAGCGATTCGGCCCAGCTCCCGACGTCTTCGAACTGGTCGAGCGACAGCGGCTTCGAGCCCTCGGACGGAGCACCGCCCGCGTCCGCGATCGCCTGCGTGACCTCGTCGCCGAGCGACGTGAAGCGCATCAGCTCTTCCTGAATGAGCCGATCGATGATCGAGCCGTCCTGGCGACCCTCCTTCTTCGCCGCGGCTTTCTTCTCGTCGACGACTTCGCGGACGATTCGCGCGATGTCGAACCCCGTGACACGTTTTTGATTCGCGAACAGGAACTGCGCGAGATCTTCGGCGAACGCCTGCGCGCTTTCGTATCGCTGCGACTTGTCCCTCGCGAGCGCTTTCATCACGATCTTCTCGAGCGACTCGGGAACCTCGGGATTGATCTTCCGCAGCGACGGCACGTTGGCCTGCTGCACGAGTTTCACGGTCTGGTAGTCGCTCTCACCGATGAACAGCCGTCGCCCGGCGAGAAGTTCCCAGCAGATGATTCCAGCGGCAAAGACATCTGCCTGGAAATCGGCCTCCTGGCCCATCGCCGTCTCGGGGGCGAGATAGCTGAATTTGCCCTTGACCACGCCCGGATCGGTCTTCTCGACGGACATCGCGGCCTTGGCGAGCCCGAAGTCCACCAGCTTGATCTCCCCGCGCTTGGAAATCAGCACGTTGGGCGGAGACACGTCCCGGTGAACGATGTTCAACAGGTGCCCGTCGGAATCCGTGAGGTCGTGCGCGTACTGCAGCCCGTTGCACATCTCGATCGTAATGAACACCGAAGCGGCGACCGGGAACGCCGTGTTCTTCTTCTTCGTGTGCTCGATGATGGCCTTCAGGTTCACGCCATCGACGAACTCCATCACGATGAAGTACGTGTTCTCGACGTGCCCGATGTCGAAGACCTGAACGATGTTCGCGTGGTTCAGCCGGGCGCAAAGCCTCGCTTCATCCAGGAACATCCGGATGAACTTCTCGTTTTGCGCGAGATGCGGCAGAACGCGCTTGATCGCGACCTGCTTTTTGAAACCCGCAAGGCTCTCCGCTTCGCCCCGAAAGACCTCGGCCATGCCGCCGGACTCGAGACGTTCGATGACGCGATAGCGATTTTGGGCCTTCGTATCAGCCATGGCAGGACGAGACCACCTGGCAGGGTGAGCCTCCGATCGACGGTGCCCGCTCGGGTGCGGGGTGTCAAGCACTGCGCGGGCCGACGACCCCCACGGCGTGCCCCCCGCACGCCCGGTTGACCCGCGACCGTGCGCCGCGTTAGCCCGGAGATCCCCTCATGCCGCACGACATGCACGAACACTCCCGCTTCGAGCGCTGCCGATGCGCCGCCGTCCCTGCGGATCCGTCCCAAGGCCCCCGCCCGTTCCGTCTCCCGGGCGATCCCGAGCGATTCGGTCGCGCCCGTCCCTACGACATCCATCACCTGCAACTCGAAGGGCGCTTGGACATTCCGCGTCGCGCGTTCACCGCGACGGCGCGGCTCACCGTGTCGCAACGCGATCCCGATGTGCACACGCTCAAGCTCGACGCGATCGGCTTCGACGTTGCCGGCGTGCTTCGCTCGGAGGGCGAGCGCGTCACGCCGCTGGCGCATCGATACGACGGCGATTGCATCCACGTGGACCTCGGCGCGCTCGCGCCCGGAGAGCACGCAACCGTCGTAGTGACGTACACCGTCGTCGAACCGCGCCGCGGGCTGTATTTCATCCATCCCGACGAGCAGCGCCCGCACCGCGGATTGCAGGTGTGGTCGCAGTGCCAGGACGAGGACGCGAAGTTCTGGATCCCATGCCACGATTTTCCGAACGTGCGCATGAGCACCGAGTTCCTGATCACTGCGCCACACGGTTGGACGGTGATCTCCAACGGCGTCTTGCTCGAGCGAAGCGCGATCACGCACGAGGGGGACAGTCAGCACGGCGTTCATCCGCCCGAAGAGCGATGGCACTGGCGGCAGGATGCGCCCCACGTGGCGTACCTGATGACGCTGGTCGCGGGACGATTCAGCGAACTCAACGCCGACATGCCCGCGCTTCCCGTGCGGTACTACGTCGACCCGGGCCGCGAAGACGACGGCTGGCGGACGTTTCGGCGCACACCGGAAATGATCGAGCACTTCGCCCGACTGACGGGCGTTCCGTACCCGTGGGCGAAGTACTACCAGGCGGCGGTGCAGGACTTCACGTTCGGCGGCATGGAGAACACGTCCGCGACGACGATGGCCGATCGAATCCTCGTGGACGAACGGGCGTCGCTGGATTTCACGGCAGACGACATCGTCGCGCACGAGCTTGCACACCAGTGGTTCGGAGATCTGGTCACGTGTCGTGACTGGTCGCACGCGTGGCTCAACGAAGGCTTCGCGACGTTTTTCGAGCATCTCGATTGGGAGAAGAAGGGCGGCCGCGACGCCTATCTGTACAATCTCAAGGAGCACGGCGATTCGTATTTCGGCGAGGACGAAGGCAAGTACCGCCGCCCGGTCGTGTGCAACACGTACGCGTCTCCGATCGACTTGTTCGATCGGCATCTGTACGAAAAAGGCGGTTGGGTGCTGCACATGCTCCGCAGCGAGCTGGGCGACGCGCTCTTTTTCGGCGGCGTGAAGCGCTACGTCGAAAAACATCGCGGCGGCATCGTCGAGACGCGAGATCTCATGCGCGCGATGGAGGACGAGAGCGGCCGGTCGCTCGAGCACTTTTTCGAGCAGTGGCTGACCCGCGCCGGATTTCCCGAGATCGAGTTCGAGGCATCGCACGACGCGGACAAGGCCGAACTGACCGTGAGCGTGAAACAAACGCAAACCGTCGACGCCGTCACGCCGCTTTTCGCGCTGCGCATCGCCGTGGACGTGGTCGTCGGGTCGCACTCCGAGCGACACGTTCTGGCCATTCGCGAAGCGGCACGGACGTTCACCATCGTCTGCAAGGCAGCGCCACGCAGGATCTCCGTCGATCCCGAGGGCGCGATCTTGATGCGACTGACCCAGAAGTTGCCGCGCGATTGGCTGCTCGATGCGCTCGCGCACGACCCGCACGCGGTCGTCCGGTGGCGCGCCGCGAACGCTCTCGTCCGGCGATCGGAGCCCAAGGTCGTCGATGCCCTTGCGGCGGCCGTCGAGGACGACGGATTTTGGGGCGTGGGTGCCGAGGCTGCGCGCGCGCTCGGCGAGATGAAGACGGATCGAGCGTTTCGCGCGCTAGAACGCCTCGCCGGCGTCAAGCATCCCAAGGTCCGTCGTGCCGTCGTGCGAGCGATCGGAACGTTTCGCACGCCCGCCGCCGCGGGATTGCTTGCGGCGCGGCTCGACGCGGGAGACCCAAGCGTGGGCGTGGAGAGCGAGCTCGCTCGGAGCGCCGGTCGAACGCGACAGCCGCAGGTGTTCGATGCTCTGTCCCGCGCGATCGAGAGGGGCACGTGGCGTGATCTCGTGCGCATCGGGGCCATCGATGGTCTCGCGGCGCTGCGAGACGCTCGCGCGATTCCATTGGTGGATCGATATGCCGACGTTGCGCACTACGTCGGCACGCGACGGGCCGCGGTCGGTGCGCTTGCCGAACTCGGCGAGAACAAGCGCGACGTCCGCGAACGGCTCGAACAACTCTTGGATCCCGACGACCCGTACTTCACGCCGGAAGTGCTGCGAAGCCTCGTGAAACTCAAAGAACCCGCGTCCCTCGGCGCCGTGAACTCCCTCCTGCGACGAACGATCGACGGACGGGTGAAGCGCAACGCGCGCGAGGCCATTCGAGACCTGCGCGGCGCCGAACGGCCCGAGGAAGTGAAGCGTCTCTCCGACGCGCTCGACAAGCTGAAGGACGAACAGCAGTCGCTGGCCGATCGATTCGCACGCTGGACGGACGCCGCGACCGCGAAGGCCGACGCGGCGCCCAAGGCGAAGTCGGGGGGGACGTCTCCCGCACTTCGAAAACGCGGAAACGTCAAGGCTGCCAAGAAAGACCGGTCGTCCCCGCAAGCCCGCCGCCGCAGTTGACGCCGATTTTCGCGACGGTATCCTCGGGACTCGACCGCATGTTGCGGCGAAGGTAACGCCCCTTTCTCAAACGCAGATCCCCGCATCGCGATTGTTCTCGGAGACTGACTCGGATGGCGAATGACGAATCGCGCAAACTGTTCGTGGCAGGTTTGCCCGACAGCGTGACGGAAGAGGTGTTGCGCGGCCTCTTCATGGACACCGGTGCACAGATCAGCGAATTGTCCTTGCCCAAGGACCGGGTCACTGGCCGACCCCGAGGATTCGCTTTCGTTCGACTCGGAACGCCGGAAGAAGCGGAACGCGCGCGGCAGGATCTCGACGGACGCATCGTCGACGGCAAGATGATCTCCGTACGCCCGTTTCAAGCGGAGCCGCCAGGCGGTCGCGCGGCACGGACAGACGGCGGCGGAGGCGCTGGTGGTGGACCACCGAGGGCCGCGTGGTCCGGCCCGCGTGAGGGCGGCGGAGGTCCGCCGGCGGGCGGCGGTGGCGGCGGGGCTGCGTCGCCCGATCGCACGCTGTACGTCGGCAACTTGCCGTACGACACGACACCCGAAGAGATCGAGACGTTGCTCACCGGCGCGGGGGTCGAACAGATCGTGCGCGTGTACCTTCCGATGGACCAGGACGGGCGCAAGCGTGGCTTTGGCTTCGTCACACTCGGATCGTCCGAAGCGGCCGTTGCGTCGATCGATCAACTCAAGGGCGCCGAACTGCGCAGCCGTCGGCTGATCATCAACATCGCGCACCCGAAGGGCGAACGTCCGCCGCGAGACATGAGCGGACCGCCCGGCGGCGGTGGCTTCTCCGGGGGCGGCGGCGGCTTTTCGGGCGGGGCGCCGCGATCATTCGGCGGTCCCCCGGCGGGCGGCGCGGGACTCCCGCCGAATCCGCGATCGGGCAAGGGCGAAGGTCGCCGGCGAAAGTTCGAGGGCGGCGAAGGTGGCGCAGGCGGCGCGGGCAAGCCCAAGGATCGTGAAGAAGAGAACTGGCGCGACCGCGAAGACGACGACTGGTAGGCGACCTACTCGAGTCGTCGACCGAATCGCAGCCCGGTCCCGCTGAACACCAGCGCATCGGGAAGATACTCGTCGGCCACGCCACGAAGCGCGTGCTGATCGAGCGGCACGAGTGTGCTCGGCGCCCACGAGGTGGTCCCACGTTGCGTACGAACGACATGTCCGATCGCCGCCGCGCCATTCGCGCTCGCTTCCAACAACAACTGCTCCGCGAGTGTCCGGTGATCTCCCGGCGCGAACGTGACGCGACGTCGGAGCCGCAGGCGTTCGTGCGTTTCCAATGCGCGAAGCTCTTCGACGTGATCGCTCAGGACGTGGCTGTCGACACCGACGCACAATCGGACGCCGTTCGACCGAAGCAACCCGAGGTCCGCGAGTCCGTCGCCCAAGTCTCGTTCGGTCGTCGGGCAGATACACGCGGACGCGCCGTGTTCACCGAGCAGGCGCGCTTCGGACACGGAAACATTCGTCGCGTGCACCGCGCAGAACCGTTCACTCAGCACTCCGCACTCGGCGAGCAGTTCGACCGGTCGCATCCCGTGCTCCGCCACGCACGCGTCCACCTCGGCGAGTTGTTCGGCAACGTGCATGTGCATCGGCAAGTCATGGGTCCGCGCGTGAGCACCGAGCGCGGTCAACCACGCACGCGGAACGGCCCGCACCGAGTGCGGCGCGATCCCCACGCGAACCCGTGGCTCATCGCGCCAGCGGCTTCGCAACGTTTCGACATCGCGCAGAACGTCGTCGCAGGAAGCGTCGCAGAACCGACGCTGAGCGCCTTCGAGTGCTCGATCCGCGCCGGCCCGTGCGTAGGCGACGCGCAACAACGCAATCGACAGGCCCTCAGCGAGTGCGGCTTCGATCACTGTGTCCGCGAGCAGCGTCCGCTCGCCGTACGGTGTGCCACCCGGTTGATGGTGCACGTAGTGAAACTCGCCGACGGCCACGACGCCGGCGCGCGCGAGTTCGGCGAACGCTTGCCGTGCGATGGCGTACAGGGACTCCGGCGTCAGGGAATCCGCGAGCGCATACATCGCGTCGCGCCAGGACCAGAAGGTTCCGGTCTCGCCCGCGGCGCGCTGTGTCTTGCCGCGCAGTCCGCGCTGGAACCCGTGCGAGTGCGCGCTCACGAATCCGGGCACCACGAGGCTCCGGCCGAACTCGGCGTCGTCGACGATCGCGACGATCGGACGCATGGGCGATGGAGCGCTCTCGGCGGTCACGGGACCGCGGGAGTCTACGGCACGAATTCCGCGGTGGCGACGACGCGCATGAGATCCTGCGGTGCGAGATCGGCTGCCACGGCGTACCCGACGCCGTTTCGTTCGCTGAACGCCACGGAGTACCCGTGCGAGTGGCCAACGTAGACGGGGACTGCGCCGACTTGCGTTCGCATGAAGCCCGCACCTTCGCGCGGCACGAGCGCCGCGTCGAACACGAACACCGTCACGCGTCGTCCCGCCATGTCGTAGTACAGCGCCGCGGCGCCGTGGTCCCGCACGTTCGAGAACCGCGCGCCGACGAAGGTCACCGGCACACCTCGAAACCACACCGGTCGCACGGGAACATCGAGTCGTCCGCGAAAGAAGTTGGCAACTTCGGCCGGCTGATTCGCTCGAACTTCCACCGGGTAATCCGTGGCGTGTCGCGACGCGATGTCTTCCAGCATCGACGGGCCCAGCCCCAGCGCTGCCGTCTGCGCCGCCGCGGATCCCGCCGTGTCGTGGCGTCCGGTGCCGAGCACGAAGCCCGCGAGCGCGGCCCCGGCCAACATGAAACCCGCAGCGTGCTTGCGCTTTTGTGACGAAGTGGACGCCATCTCGTCCGCGCGGTCCTCGGCGTCGAGCATCATGGCGAGCCGCACGCGCAACGACGACGGCGCGAGGTCCTCTTCACGAAGCGAAGCGAGCGAGCGCTTCACGGACTGGATCATCTCGGCTTCCGCGCGGCACGCGTCGCAGCGACCGAGGTGCGAATCCACGAGCAGCGCAGCGCTGGGATCCAATTCACCGTCGACCCAGGCATCTACGTATCTGCGCGTCTCGTCGCAGCCGTAGATCATCCGACCGCCTCTTTGCGTCGGCGCCACGCGTCGATCGACACGACGCCGTGGACGGGCTCCATCTCCGTGCCGGTTTCCGCGGGCAGATTCACACCGAGCTTGATCGCCACGGCGCGCCGCGCGCGATGCAAGCGCGACATCACCGTCCCGATCGGGCAGCCCATCGAATCCGCGACTTCGCGGTACGTCAACCCCTCGATGTCCACCAGCACCAGCACTTCGCGAAACTCCGCCGGAATGTCGTCGAGCGCTCGCGCGATCGACGCCTCGATCAACGGCCGTTCGAACTGACGCTCGGGCTCGCGCCTCGCGGCCATCGTCGACGCGCTCATCCAACCGTCTGCAACCGGATCACCGTTGCCGAGCGCCTGAACCTGATTCTCGAGCGCCGTGCGACGGTACTTCGAGAAGAACAAGTTGGTCAGGATCTTCAGGAGCCACGCGCGGATGTTCGTCCCGGGCTCGTAGCGGTCGAAGAACCGATACGCTTTCAGAACGGAATCTTGAACAAGATCATCCGCATCGGCGGGCGAACGGGTCAGCCTAAGCGCCGTCCGACGCATGGAATCGAGGTGCGGCTGGATCTCGACCTCGAAGCGTCGACGTCGGCTGTTGTCGCGGGCGGGTAGCGTCATGAGGGTCCCTCGAAGGAAAGCACGCGAAGAACCCTACGCAAGGGGCGGATATTCCGTTCCCTAGTCTTTCCGCCCTGATTTCGCCGCGAGCCGCGCTTCGAGCTCGTCGACCTTGGCGCTCAGCTTGCGCACCTCGGCCGATAGCTTTTCAACCTGGGAAGTGGGGGATAACCCCTCGAGAACCTTACGAACTCTGTCGTCGACCCGATGCTGCCAGTCGTCGAACGCCGACCGCGACTGCTCCAGCATCTCCTGCAGCCGGCCCCGTTCCGCGGCTTCCTTCGCAGACGCCTTGCCAGCCGCGCTCATCGGGCCCGCGTCCGCCGTCGTCTGCACGGCAGGCGTGCCGTCCACCGGTGGCTCCGACTTTCCGCCGATCAGCTTCCCCATCGGTCCCTCGCGCAACGACGACATCAAGCGTTCGCCGGATGAAAAAATCAGGTCTTTAAGCGCGCCGAGCGGCAAGGCACGCGACTGCTTGCGCTCTTCCTCGTAGAGGATCTGCGCCATCGTCACGCTCGTGAGATCTTCCTTCGTGTTGTTGTCGATGATCCGGACGTCCTCGCCCTTGCGGACGAGTTCGGCGATCTGCGGCAGCGTCACGTATCGGCTCTCGACCGTGTCGTAGAGTTTTCGGTTCGAGTAGCGCTTGACGATGCGCGTCGACGCGGACGGGCTCGCGGGGGTGCTCTCGGACGTCCGGGGGGGCTGAGGGGACGCGGTCACGCGGATTTCCTGCGCGGCGAAGGCATTGGTTTGGGGCGTACGCTGGTAGACGCTCCGCGTCAAGGGCGGTTCGAGGCGAGCGGCGCTCGACGGCACCGCTATCCGCAGATGCCCGCATCGACGGAACGTGGGTCGCACATGACGCCACCGTCTCGCGGTGGATCTCCTGAGATTCGGACGGTCCAGTGAAGTCGCCGGATCTCGAGCGCGTGACCCTCGATCATCGGGAAGCGAACATCGCGGATTTCCACTTCGGGGTAATGCGACAACGTGGGGACGCAGATCGGTCCATCGAGCCTCCCGTCCACCACGCGTTCGCGCGAACCCGGATGCCGTACGTTCCCGCGCGCCTAGCGACGTACGTGAGTTGCGCTCCGTTGTCTTCCATGCGCCCGCCGCCCCGCCGCGACGCGTTATCCGCAGATACCCGCATCGACGGAACGTGGATCGCACATCACTCCGCCGTCTGGCGGTGGACTGCCGGAAATTCGGACCGTCCAATGCAACCGCCGGATCTCGAGCGTGTGGCCTTCGATGATCGGGAAACGGACGTTGCGAATTTCCACTTCGACCAGATCGCCCCAGGCGCCTCCGCGAAGGACGTGCCAGGTGCCGGAGATCGGCAGCAATGGTCGGTTGGACAAGTCTCCGGGGCCGTAGCTTGCCTCCACGAAGGCTCCGGGTTGTGTGAGCACCGGCGGTCCGTCCGGTCGGAATGCACCGTTGCGCCCCGTCTCTAGCGGGATGTCGAGCAGATGAAACGACGCACCGTGAAACGGCCGCGAGACTGGCCATGCTCCTCGGAACGCGAAAGACGCACGCGATTGGTCGCGCGACCACGACTCAAGACCCCATCCGCGGATTGCGTAGTAGTCGTCGGTGGCGACGCAGATCGGTCCATCGGCACGCCCATCCACGAGTCCCTCGTACGCCGCCTGATTCTCGCCCGGACACGTGAAGACGTTGCTCGCGCACGCTACCGGCGCCGCGAGCAGGATCAGCGCGATGGCACGGACTGTCCTCGTGCAGAACGCCCTCGAAGCCTCTCGTGCGATCGCGCTCATCGCGGCACAGGTGGCGCGCGCTCGTCCATTGCGCCGCGGACGACTGACAACTCGTAGCGCGGGCATTCACTCGTGCCGTTCGCACGCACGCGGATGCGATATGCTCCGGCGCGCCTCGCGACGTACGTGAGTTGCGCTCCGTTGTCTTCCATGCTCCCGCCCTGGTCGAAGACGATCGGTTGCCGTTCGCCGCCGGTCGGAATGTTGAACTGCCCCCATTCCGGTGGCGGCAAGACGGCCACCTCCAGCCGGCAGAGGTCGTCCCAGACGCGGTTCGCGGCAACCGTCACCCGTTCGTTGCCTTGCAGTTCGACTCCGTACCAGTCACACGCCGTGCCGTTCGCGCATTGAGCGGGACTTGAGAATCCGACTTCCTGCGTGCCGTGGTCTAGCCGATCCATGACGATGCCGCCGAGCGGTGTGGGCAGCGGAGTCGGCGACGCGTACGTCCCCGCCGCGCTGCACGTGGGACATGTATTGTTCGTTACGGCGATGTTGTACGCGCCAACTCCCGCACCGGTCGGCGAGACGAGCAAGTAGTAGCGCGTGTCTGGCGTTCCGACGAACTCCACACGGCCTGCACCGTCTGCATAGAGGCCGGACGAGGGCGGTGATGTGCCGTTGGCGGCGTACACTTCGATCCTCGGTGGCGGATCCGGGCCGTACACGTTCACCACGATCGTGCCGCTTCCCGAAGTCGAAACGTCGTAGCGGAACAGGTCGTGGTCTCCGGCGGTCAATTCGCCCGGCTCGATGACCGCAACGGCGTACCCGATTGGCTGCGCAGTCGCGAGGTCCGCGAGCGAGTTGGGATAGTCGTCGTCGAGTTGTTGAACCACGAGGTCGTACCGACCGACGGCCTGCAACCGACTTGCGGCGAGGATGACGACGGGCTCTTGCTCTTGACCCTGAACCGGCAAGTCAGCGTTGCGCCGAGCCTGCGTGTCGCTTCCGTCGCTGCAGCCCGGTGACGTCGAAAGCAGCGTCCCGGTCTGCCAGCCGAACGCGAGCGTGCAGAGGTCTACCTGCATGTCCAGGGAGGTTGCGGTGACGAGGTAGTTCTGACCGCGCGTCGCCGGCAGTAGGTACACGTCCCAATCGTGGTTGTTGTCGAATCGAAGCGGCGTGCGTGTCGCGCCGCCTTCCGAGAAGAAGAGCGGCTGCCCGCGCGGCAGACGGAGCACCTCGGCTGCAACGCGGCGGTCGGTTGTGTCGTCCAGCCAGCGGAATGACTCACTGCTGGCTCCGTGGAACGCGCGCGATACCTCGTACTCGCCGGACCAGAGGGCTGACTCGAGAAAGTAGGAATTCGTGCCCCGAGTCAATTCACGGTCGCACGTCGTGTTCGTGATCATGCCGAACATGGCGCGCGTGCCCCACTGGTAGCCGGCGCGTCCCCACAGGTCGAGTCCAAGGTTCTCGAAGAGTCGTCCGCTCGAGTATTCGAGCGTCACGCAGATGCCGATGCCCCTCGCCGGGCCTCCATCGCGCCCCACGTTGGCGAAGAACACGTACCCGGGCGGCTGTGTCGGGAAGGCCATGTCGCACGCCGCCTGATTCGCGGCTCTCAACATGCAGCGCGGTCGGCCTTCGGCGCTTGTCCAGCACGCCTCTGTGGCCGAACAGTTGTACACGCCAAATTCGCGGTCCGGATCACACCCCGACGAGCCCGCAGCCGCAGGGGTGCCCTCGATTTCGGTCGCGTACACGACGATGTCGCCGGCCACGTTCGGTCCCGCGTATTGCCGGTGCCGCTCCGTGTTCATACCTTCGCGCGGGTTCTCGTACTCGCTCCACCAGTTGCCGAACGCCGTCTGGAAGCCCTCGGTCGCGGCTTCCGGAAGCGTGGTGGGGCTAGGGCCGTTTGGGCAGACCAAACCGCACTCCGCGCCGGGCACATCCGTGCAGAAGTAGAGCCCGTGACTGATCTCGTGCCCGAACTGCGCGCGAACTGCCGGAGAGTTCGCGGGCTGATCGTCATAGCACTGGACCAGGGTGCTCGTGCCGCCCGCAGGGCCGGGGCACGTCCCGGTCACGCCATTGGTAGATGGGATGAACCAAAGGGACGTTCTGCGTGGTACCTGGACGACGCCCAGGAAGTCCGTCCGCAGCATTTCGTACATCCTGCTGAGCCAGTGGTACCCCAGATGATACGTGCGCCTGCAACTCATCGCGTCCGGCACTGCTTGGACATGATAGTTGCCGCCAAGCGTGAAAGCCTCCGTCCAGTCGAGCGATGGCGATCCGCCGCAGTTGCCGTCCGGCGTCAGCCGTATGTCGTTCGACAGCCCGGTGAGCGAGCCGATTGAGGCAAGGCTCACCTGTGCGGTGCCGATGGCACTCGTCGTGTATCGTCCGTCGGTGCCCGTCGCAAATGCGGTTGCGCGGCACATCGGATCCTCCGGCGTTCCCTCGCACACACTAGCGCTCACGCTGGCGAACGGCAGTGCGCGGACGTCGTCGAGCGCCTGGTACGGGTAATTGGCGTCCATCGTGACGGCGCCAGCCGAGTGGCCGACGGCGCGGTCGGTCGTCACGAGCGCCCCGGTGGCCGCGTGAACCAGTGCCGTGTCGGGCCGCTCGTGTGCCGCAAAGGAGGTGTCGTCACGGCGTCGTGCGTCGCGGACGCGATACAATGGCACGCAGCTTCGTCGTCCCGCGCCGTCCGGAAGGCAGTGCACTTCGAGCGTTGTGCTCACGTCAATGGCAGTTGCGAGGTCGCGCCCCAGCGCAATGGAAGCAACCCTACGTGCGCGCTCGGGGGTGATTCGGTTCGCTGCGATCGGCATGTCCTCGACGTCGTGGTCCCACTCGAAGCGAATCGCTGTTACGACGCCGGGACCAAGCCGGTTCTCGTCCGTGGTTACGTAGACATCGACAACGTCTCCGATGACGCCAAAGCCCTTACGAAACCGCACGAAACGCACAGACTCGAGACCGCGGTCGGGATACGCAGACACCACGTCCGACTCGAGCGTGTCCTGTGTGTCCGTAGCGAGGAGTTGCGCGAGTGTCGTCCACTCGGCCGTCAGAAACGACCGCGCAATCGCCTGCGTGCCAAGGTCGCGGCGAACGTAGAGGACCCCGGACACTCGTCGCGGCGTTCCTGTGATCGCGTTCCAGGTCATCGACACGTTCGTGATGGCGGTGGCGTCGAGTCTGCGCATCGCGCGGATCTGCTCCGTGCTCGGTCGGATGGCAGTGGCTCCAATTCGGACGGCCTCCGTCTCCGCGTCACGAAGCGACTCGTCGATGCCGTCGCCGGGACGCTCGCCGCTGACTTGGGCCATCGCCGTGAAATACTGGCGAAGGCCCGGGCCATCGTAGGCAGCGAGTGTCCCCATCATCGCGCGGTTCATCGTCGTGCCCGAGACGAGGTCGGGTCGAAAGACACTCAGTCGATCGAGGCGGGACAACGCCGCAAGCTGACCGCCGGTCGCCGCTGGAGGCATGCGCCTCGCTGGTGCTCGCTCCGTGTTGGGGACGTGTGCGGGCCGTCCAGGCGAGGCGCGTCCGGCGTCACTCGGCCGAAGCGCGGAGCTGCTCGATCCGGTGCGGACCGGATCACCGTCCAATGCGCACGCCGCGATCGCGATGGCCCCCCCAGCATGATTCGTGCCATTGTGCGCATTCTGCCCTCCATCTTGAAATGCTCCTCCCGAACGCCAGCGCCGTCAATCGCGCGCGCCGTCATTCGCACCCGCTTGCCCTCGCGTCGACGCACGCGCGATGCGACACTCCCTCCGATGGCGTCGCGGCTGACGTTGGTGTTCATCCGTCGCGTGACGTCCGTGGGCGATGCGCCGACGCGTGTGAAACTCTGTTCGGAATTCCTGGCGTCGCTGACGGCACTCGAACGCGATCACTTGCTGCGTGAGTGTGCGGAGCTGGCCGGCCTGCGTGACACCAACGCGCAGGTCACGCTGCTGGCGCTCGTCGAGGCCGTCGAAGTCGCGCGTCCTCGGGCCACGCGTGGGGGGCGCCGGGTTCGGATGGACGTGGCGGTGGATGGAGGTCCCTCGGCGGAGCCGGGCGACGAGGATGCCGCGCTCGCGCTCGACGCGGAGCCACTCCCGGAAGATCCGAGCAAACTGCGCAATCCGGACTGGGGCTTCGGCCGTCCGCTGACGCTGGGCGAGCGAAAGAATCTTGCCCGGAGACCGCAGCGCAAGATCATCGATCGCGCGCTTCGGGACGGTCACCCGGACGTCGTGCGCGAACTGCTGGTCAATCCTCGGCTGACGGAGAGTGACGTCGTGCGGATGTGCGCGACGCCCGGTGTTCGGCCCGACGTCCTCGAACGCGTGTTCGCTGCGCCGCGGTGGGCGTGCCTGCCGCGTGTGCGAAAATCGATCGCCGCGAATCCCGTCGCGCCGGTGCACATCGCGCTCGCACTCGTTCCGCTGCTGTCTCGCGGCGACCTGCGCGAGTTGGCCGCCGACGCGCGCCTCGCACCGGCCATTCGCTCGCTCGCGCTGCACGTTCTTCGACGCCTGCCGCCGACGCCCCGCGGCCCCGTGCAGATTCACTGACCCGCGGCGACCCGCCGTGCGATGTCCGCGATCGACGCGTGAACCTCGTGCGCGCCGGCGTCCTCGAGTTGCGCCCGATCGTACGTATGCGCCACGGCCCAGACCCGCAGCCCCGCGGCGAGTGCGGCCTCGATTCCCGCCACGGAATCCTCGATCGCGATCGCCCGTCCGGCCTCGACCGGATGCCCCAGCGAGCGCAAGCGTCCCACGGCTTGGACATAGCCTTCGGGATCGGGCTTGCACACCTGCACGTCCTCCGCAGCGACGACCACCGGCACGCACGATCGAACGCCCATGATGTCGAGCGCCAGTTCGATCTCCGCGCGCAGCGCACCGGAAACGATCGCGATCGGTGCGCGCTCGACGGCGGCGCGCACGGCGTCGACGGCCCCCGGAAAAATGCGCAATCCCCTGCACGCACGCTGCAGGTAGATCGCGGCCTTCTGCTCGATCAGGTCGGCAATCTCCCGGGCGACGAATGTGCGCCCGGCGTCGCGGAGGACGGCTTCGAATGCTCCGCGATCGTCGAAGCCCAGGTAGCGCTCGGCGTACGCCGCGTCCGTGATCTGCAGGTCGAGGGGCGCGAGGACGGCGTTGAACGCCTCCAGGTGCACATGCTCGTCGTCGACGAGAACGCCGTTGAAGTCGAATAGAAACGCCTGGGTCACAGCAGCCGGAGTGTAACTGCGGGCGGGCGCGGGAGGGGGAACTTGGTTGTCGTTGACGCGGCGAACGGGAAAAACCTACGCTTCCACGATCCGAAGAAGGAGCCGTGGATGACCGCGCCGATCGTGCTGATCGTCGACAGCGACGCCGAGTTTGCAGATGACATCGGCCGGATATTTTCGGCGGTTGGCTACGAGTCGCGAATCACCGACGACGGCCAGACGGCGTTGGACATCGCCGGGGCGGAGCAGCCGTTCCTGATTCTGCTTGCGATCGAATTGCCCAACAAGGCCAAGAACGGTTTCGCGGTCTGCAAGTCGCTCAAGAAGTCCAACGAGCTCAAAGACATCCCGGTCATTCTCATCGCGGAGAAGACGCCTCAGGAAACGCTCGATCAGCACGCCAAGCTGAACATCCGCGCGCAGGACTACGTTCACAAGCCGATGACGGCGTACGACCTGTACGAGCGCTGCCGCTTGCTCATCGAGCTGCCGCCGTACGAAGGCGAGGCTCCGGCGCCGCTCGACGACGGAGTGCTCGTCGACGAGGAGATCGCGCTCGACGACGCCGTCGTGGTCGAGGAAAACGAGCAGGTCCCGACGTCGCCGCCGCCGGCACGCCCGCACGACATCGATGCCGAGAGCGACGCGTTGGCGGATGCAGCGTTCGACAAGATCATCGTCGACGACGACGGAAAACCGCACGCCGATCTGACGGCCACCGACGCGACCGCCGATGCGCGCCCGCCGTCCGTGCCCACGGGTTTCGAAGAAGACTCGCCGGCGACGCAGATCATGCAAGTGCCGCCCGCCGCACTCCTGGCCGCACGGATGGTCCCGGCGCGATCTGCCGCGGCAGAGCCGGCGAAAGCGCCGAAATCCCCCCCCTCGGAATCTCACGGTGATCCGGGGCACGTGTCGTCGCCCCCCGCGCGGGCGTCGATCCCGCCGCGTCCCGGGTCGTCCGATCAGCAAGTCGACCGGCTGCAGCGGCGCATCCACGATTTGGAGACGCAACTCGCGACGGCCCAGGCTGCGGCCAAAGAACGCGACACGTTGAAGTCTGAAGTCGAGCGACTGCGCATCGACAGCGACGAAGTGCAGCGACTGACCCGCCAGCTCGAGGAAGTGCGGACGAAGTCGGCCAAGGGCGGTGGCGTTTCGACCCGCGAGGCGCTCGAGTTGCGGGAGTCGCTCAACCGTCGCGAGAAGGAAGTTCTCAAGCTCAAGGACGAATACGGCGTCAAGGAACGGCAGACGGCCGAGCGCGTCACGGCGCTCGAACACGAAGTGGCCGACCTCAACGAGAAGACCCTCACGAAGGAGCGCGCGATCGCGGACTTTGAAGAGCAACTCGCTGCGGCACAATCGGACGTCGAACGCCTGACCGCGGAAGCAAAAACAGCGAAATCCTCGGGCGAGCGGACCGCGGCGACGCTCGCAACACGCGAGCAGGAATTGGCGACCGTCACGCGGGAACGCGACGAGGCGCGCGCCCGGGCCGACGAAGCCGAGAACACACGCGATGCACAGAGTGCACAGGACGCGGGCGAAATCGACCGACTCACGGCCGAGCTCGAAGCGTTGGGTGCGAGTTCCGCCGAGGCGCTCGCAGCGGCCCAGGCTGATTTCACGGCGAAGACCGAGGAAGCGGCCCACGCCCACGAAGCCGCGCTGAACGCGCTGCGCACGGAGCACGAACGCGTGTTGAACTCCGAGCGCGAGGCGCACGCTGCGACCCGCGCGCGGCTCGAGAGCGAGGCGGCGAAAGCCCGAGACGACCACGCCAAGGCCGTGGCGAAGTTGGAGAGCGAAGCGAGCGCTGCCCAGGCGAAGCTCCGCGAGGATCACGCCGCGGAACTCGCGTCGTCGAAGCAGGCACACGCCGACGAGGCCCGCGATGCGGCCGCCGAACACGCCAAGGCGGTCGCCGCGCTCGAGGCGGCACGCGACGAGCACTTGGAAGCGTTGGAGAACGAAAAGGCTGCGCGCGCGGCCGAAGTTGCGGAATTGCAGCGTGCAAACGAGTCTGCATCGAAGAGCGCCGCGGACACACACGCGGCCGCGATCGCCGCGCTGGAGAAACAACACACGGCGGAGCAGAAATCCGCGGCGGACACTCTCGAGAGCGCGCGCGCTGCGCACGAGGATGCGACTCGAGCGGCGCACGCGCAGCACGCGGCGGCGGTGGGCGAGTTGGAGACGCGCGTCGGCGAAATGGAAGCGACGCTCCTGTCGACGAAGGAAGCGCTGGACGCGGCGCAGGCGGAAGTCGAGCGTCTCACGGCGGAACTCGGGGACGCCGGACGTCGGCTCGAACGCGCGGGTCAGCGGTCGGTGCGGGATGCGACGCTGCTGGAGAAGACCAAGCGCGCGCTGTCGATTGCGCAGGCGCTGGTGGAAGAGACCGAGCGCGACGACGACGGCGCTGCGGCGACGTGAGAACAAGGTAGCGAGCGTTCTGCGTCGACACGTGGCGGTGAGCGCGTGTCCCGAGCGGAGCTACCACTCGATGTCGAGCGGTCGCGGCGTTTCGCCCGGGCGCTGTCGAATCCGCGCCGGCGAACCATGGGACGGGGTGTCACTCAGTTGCGTCGCGATGAACATCTCCAGCCGCGCGATGGCGTCTTTGCAGCGATCGTTCAGCGCCGCGGCGCTCGTGTCGTCGAACGCGCGGATGCGAACCCGCCGCGTGGGTTCGTCGTACCACCAGTTGGCCGCGACCTCGCCGTCGATCACGACGCTCGGCGCGGGGGAACCGTCTCGCATTCGCGCGGCACGGAGATTCGCGGCGCCCACGCGTCCGACCATGGCGACGTCGAGCCACGGATCGCGCATTGGCAGGAGATGCACGCCGAGCGCTGCAGGAACCGCGGCCGGCTCCGCATCGGGCTCGATCAGGAACGCGCCGTCGAGTCCCTCGATCTCGATGCTCTTCGGTCGGAGTGGCCTGAATGCCGACGCGGCGCGACCGGCGGCGATTCCCATCGCGGCCGCGAATGCCTTCAGTTCGAGCGGACCGTGCGCGCGAAGCCAGCGCGCCGCGATGGAATCCACGGCGTCCGCCGCGGCGGGGATCGTGCGCGGATGCGGATCGATGGACCATGTCGCCACGGGGCGATCGAGTCGTCCATCGCCCGATCCGCGCGACACTTCCCCGAGAACCCACATGCGCCGCAGCACGAGCGCGGCAACGGTGGCCAGACCGTTCTTCACGCCCGCGGCACCGAGGCTGCGGAGCGCACGGGCCGAGAGCACTCGGGCGAGGCCGTCCGGCGAGCGCGGGACGGCGAGTGCCGTGCGCAGCGCTTCGTGGGCGTGGTCCAAGTCGCCGGTGGGCAGCGCTTGGAGCGCGGCGATTCGCGCTTCGCGTGACGCAAAGTCCGCGAGTGCGAATGCGCGCGCGACGGGCGCGTCGGCGGTCGGCACGAGCCAGGTGCTTCCCCGCGGCCCCGGAACGACGGCAAGTTCGCCTCGTTCGCCGAGCGAGCGCGCGAGTTCGGTACGCGTGGCGACGATGCCGCGCGCGAGCAGCGCGAAGTACGGCGTGGCCCCGGAGGTCATCGGGATCCACCCGATCTCGCCGACGATCCCCGCGGCACTCGCCGGGCGCGTGCGTTGAGGCGACGGGAGCAAGTGCTGTCGCTCGAGCCACGCCTGTCGTGCCTGTGCCAACGTCCAACGCATTCAGTTCACCAGTACCGTACGTTGTCTCAATCTACCGCGTCGCGACGAACCGGCAACGCTCACGGGAAGACCAGTACGGCGTTCTCGCCCCGCGCGCGGATCTGCTCGTCGATGTGCTGGACGATCCGATCGCGCCGTGTCAGCACCGCGCGGATTTGTGTTTCGCCCAGCACGCGGCCCATGCGGTCGCGAGACATTTCTTCCGCGATGCGCTCGGCGGTCAGCGCGCGCAGCGCCGCGACGAGGGACCGTGGAAACCGTCCGATCGATCGAAGCAGCTCGTCCTGCGCCCGCGGTTGCGAGCCGAATCCATCCGCACCGACGGTGAACGAGGCGCCGTTGTCCATGATCAACATCGGGCCGGGCGGTTGATCCCGCAGGCGTTGACGCAAGATGTTCCCACCGCTCCAGCGATCGACGTTGTTCACCAGAAAGTCGAACAGCATGAGCCGTGACAAATCCGCCGCGAGTTCCGCATCGCCCGGCGCGATCGGTCGCGTCGCGTCGAGAAGCGCTGCGTGGCGCTCGGTGCCCGGGACGTTTTCGAGCGGCCCCGGAACCCAGTAGATCAGCGCGCCGGAAACGTCGTCGCCGCGAGAAATGACTTCGTGCAGCACGCGCTCGGAAAACGGCGCATCGCCCGACGCGTCCGCGCTCTGCTGCAATGCCGCGCGTGGCACGGTGCGTCCGCACGCCGGCGGCACGCGATGCAGACCCAGCAGCCGCGACATTCGAAACGCAGCGATTTCCGCGCGGAAATTCGCGACCGTGTTCGTCTGTTGCGGCTTGAACAACCCGCGCCCGCCGTCGAACCACACGCGAAACGAAATCGTGCTGCCGCCGCGGTTGCGTTCGTACCGTGCGATCGCGCCGTCGCAGATCCGTCGCAGGATGGCCGTGTCGTCCCCGCCGAGAAATCCCTGCCACGGCACGCCCGCGTCGGGAATGCCCGCCCCGGGCGCGGTCGTTCCCTGCGCATGCACAGAACCGACGGTCGCATCCGCGGATTGCGGAACGATGTTCGCGGTCGGCGAACTGTCTCCGGAATGTCTCGCGTCCGGCCGCTCCCGGGTGTACGGCGCGGCTCGCGTGTCCTCGGGCCGACTCACGCGCGAACGCGGACACGCGGCGAGGATCGCGGCCGTCGCAAACGTCACGATCGGCGGCGGCGGTTGACGCATCCGGCGCGCTGTGGCACTTCGTCGCCGCGTCGGCGGATTCCATTGCGCCCGGTCAACCCGCAGGGACACCCAGTTCGGGTTTTCGCCATCGTCTCCGTTGGGACGGTGCTTGGACAGGAAGAGCATCGATGGCGGCGCCCTTGTACCACATCGCACCCATGACCGGACGCCCACGACATCGTGTCATCGCGCGCTTTGCCGCGGCGCTGTCGCTCGTCGTGATGTGCGCGGGCCGCGACGCGTGGCCGGTGGACGTGTGGACCCAACCGAATCCGGGCGTCCGCCATTTGCACCGAACGACGCCGGCACCCGCCGAGTTTCACGCGCTGATCATCGACTTGAACGTGCCCGGCGTGTCGATTCGGTGCACACCGTTGCGGGAGCGCTGGAAGTCGACGAGCCAGTACGCCCGCGACGCGCACCTTGCCGCGGCCATCAACGGCGGGTTCTGGGGGCTGTTCGGTCAGGGCGCGCAGGGGCTCGCCGCCGGCGCCGGGCAAGTGTGGTCCAGCGACGATACCGAGCTAGGGTTTTTCGCGTACGGGCGCGACGGGCACGCGTGGGTCTCGCGTCCGAGTGATGTCATCGAAGCCGGTCGTCGCGGAATCACCGACGGTGTTTCCGGACGGCCCCTGATCGTCGATCGCTCGCGAATCTCGGACGAGCTGGCTTCGTTTCCGCGGACGTACACGCGCGAGCCGCGAACGGTCGTCGGCGCGTCGCAAGACGGCCGCACCGTGATCCTCGCCACGGTCGACGGCCGGCGCGCGACCAGTCACGGCGGCACGCTCGTGGAAATGGGCGAGTTGCTGATCGAACTCGGTGCGTACCGCGGGATCAATCTCGACGGCGGCGGATCGACGACCATGTTCGTGTCGAACGAAGGCGGAGTCGTCAATCGTCCGAGCCGGGGTTGGGAACGCGAAGTCGTCAACCACATCGGCGTCGTCGCACCCGCGCCCCCCCCCGTAGTGAGCGGTTCGGTCCAGCCGCCACCGACCGTGACAGAGACGCCACGCGATGTCGTTCAGCGAGCGCTCGCGCATCGTTCCCATCGCATGCCCGACGACCCGGACGCGAGCGACGGCACCGTGCGCGGTTGGTTTCGCACGCGGTTCGGTCGCTGGATGGTGATCGACCGGTTGCACCTCGGGCGCCACCGCGAACAAGTCGTGCCTGCGCTGTTCGTCATGGCGTTCGCCGTAGCCGCGCTCACCGTGTGGATCGTCGTTCGTCGCGTGCGACGCCGGATGCGCTCGCGCACCGCGCCGTCCCGCGAGCAGGTCGCGGCGTCGTGACGTCGCCGACGGAACTCGAAACGCATCTCGTGCGGCACGTCGGCCGCGCGATCGGCGAGCACCGACTGATCGACGACGGCGATCGGATTCTCGTCGCGATCTCGGGCGGAAAAGACAGCTACGCGTTGCTCCACTTGCTGCGCGTGATGCGATCGCGCGCGCCGGTGGACTTCGAGTTGATCGCCGTGCACGTCGACCAAGGACAGCCCGGGTATGACGGGCGGCCGATGGAAGCGTGGCTCGAGCGCGAGGGGCACCGCTTCGAGATCATTCGCGAGGACACGTACTCCGTGGTCGTCGACAAGGTCGCGGAGGGCAAGACGTACTGCTCGCTGTGTTCGCGCCTGCGTCGCGGGATTCTCTATTCCGCGGCGACGCGACTCGGGTGCAACAAGATCGCGCTCGGGCATCATCGCGACGACTCGATCGAGACGCTGATGCTGAATCTGTTCTTCGCCGGACGAATGGCGGCGATGCCGGCGCTACTCACGAGTGACGACGGCGCGCACCGCGTGATTCGCCCGCTGATCTATTGCGCCGAACGCGACCTCGCGCGCTTCGCGGAGGAGCGACGATTTCCGATTCTTCCGTGCAATCTTTGCGGTTCGCAGCCCAATCTGCAGCGCAAGCAGATCAAGGCGATGCTCGATCGGATCGAGGAGCACCATCCCGACGTTCGCGCGTCGATGCTGGCGGCTCTCGGAAACGTCCAGCCCAGTCACCTGCTCGACGCGAGGCTTTCGCGCACGGAGACGGACGCGCACGACGGACGCCGTTTGCCGGTGCTGCACGAGACTCCACGCGCCTGAAGACCGCGGCGCCGCGGTCAACGCAACATGGCCACGCCGGCGCCCTGGTGAACGGAAAAGCGATGGTCCGGCGTCACGCCCGTGATGCGTTCGATCGTGCCTCCGGGCCAACGGATCGAGACGGACTCGATCGCCGCCGTCGCCCCGAGTCCGACGTGCATCCACCGCGATGGTTGCCGATTCGCCAGCCCGCCCGTCAGTCGCACGTCGCGAAGGTACGTGCGTCCGCCCGCGACGAGTGTGATGCGCGCCCCGACGGCATCGCGATTGACACCGGGCGTCGTGCTGTCCAACAGCAATTCGACCCAGTGGTTCGAGTTGCGAAGCTGATTCAGATACGCGTGCGTGGTGCCGTTGTCGGAGCTGATGAAGTCCAGATCGCCATCCGCGTCGAGGTCGGACCACACGCCCGTGCCCGATCGAACGTGAATGCCGGTCTCGTACGTCACGTCGACGAAGTGGCCTGAATCGTTGCGGAGCACTCGCAGGTACCGCCCGTAGAACGACGCGATGTACACATCCAGGTCACCGTCGTTGTCGAAATCACCGAACTGCGCGTTGCCGTCGCCTTCGTTGTACTCGATGCCGACGGCCTCCCGGCGATTGACGTACGCGAATGTCGGCGGCCCCTGGTTGATCACGAACATCGTCGGATCGGCCCACGGCATGGTCCGCGGATGCGACAAGTTGCACAGAATCGCGTCGAAATAGCCGTCGCCGTCGAAATCGCCGAAGTCGCCGCCGTACGAGTGCCCGCCGGGATACTGGGCGCCGGCCTGCGTCGGGATGCCATCGTGATCGACACGGATCGTCGCAGCCACGTTGGTGAACGTCGAGTCGCCGTTGTTGCGGAAGAACAGGTTGTCCTGGAGTTGATAGTGACCGACGTACAGATCGGACCGGCCGTCGTTGTTCCAGTCGTTCCACATGACGCCGTAGACCGGATGTGGCGTTGGGATGTTCATTCGCACTTCCGCAGTTGCCTCGCGAAACGTTCCGTCGCCGTTGCCGTAATAGAACAGGCTCGGTTGCGTTTGCGGTTCTGGGTAGTGCCGGAGCCAGAACCCGACGAAGACGTCGAGCCGACCGTCGCTGTTCGCGTCGTCCATCGCGGCGGCGGCCGTCGGTCCCTGCACTTCGACGCCCGCCGATGGAACGCGCGTGAAATGCCCGCGCCCGTCGTTCACGAGGACGTGATGGAAAAAGCCCTCGTCGACAGTGCGGTTGCAGTTGTTGTCCAGGCCGTCGAGGATCTCCGTGGCTCCCGGGCGCACCATCGCCGTCGTGTCGTCGCAGTCGCCGGCGGCGATCGAAACGCCGTCCGCGTCCGTGTCCGCAGTGGACGTTCCGTCGTCCGTCGTGCCGTCGCAATCGTCGTCGAGGCCGTTGCCCGCCACTTCGCCGCCCGGTCGACGCGGCCGCACGCGTGGGTTGGTGTCGTTGCAGTCCCCTTCGAACAGCGCAACGGTGTCGCCGTCGTTGTCCGATTGGATGTAGACGATGGCAAACGCATCCTCGTCGCCGTCGTTGTCGAGGTCGCCGAACAGAAGCATTCGCGCGACTTCGTCTGCCGGGAACGGACTCGTGGGCGGGAGTGAGAAACCGCCGCGCCCGTCGCCCAAGTACGCAAACGGGCGATCGCCGCCCGGTGCCACGATGTCGTCGTTTCCGTCGCCGTCGAGATCGACGACATGAATGTTGCCGGACGCGCGGCCCTCGAACGTCGCGACGCCCGACCGTTGGAACGAGCGACTTGCAGGCGGCAGCGCGCACGCATAGTCGCCCTCGAGTCGCATGCGATAGTTGCCGGGCACCCCGTACGAATTGACGTCGCCGGGAAACAGCAAGAGTGCGTTGTTGTCGGCGCCCATCGGCACGCTCTCGATCGCGAGGAATGGCTCGGCGGTCAGGTGCTCGTACACGATGTGATAGAGCGCGCCCGGAGCGAGCACCGCTTGGGCCGCAGAAACGTCGATGTCCATGTACGTATTCGGATCGGCGGCCGTGACCTCGACCTCGACCGGCGGAAGAATGTCGATGCCTTCGACGTCGCTGACCGCCAGCGCGCTCGCCGGCGCCGAGCGTCCGAACGAGCGTTCCAGCCGGATGCGGGCGCGTCCGGTGCCGCGCGCGAACGCAACGCGGATTGTGCGGACGATGAACGGATGTTCGGGGATCACGGTCATCGATTCGACGGTGCCGGGTGGGATCGCACCCGACGGAATGGCGCGGCTGATGAAGCCCGAGTACATGCCCCCCGGCGGCGCGAGGCTCGCGGACTGCAGCGTCGTCGACCACGTGCGCGTCCCGCAGTAACGCCCGAGCGCATGCGAGACGGCCTCCGTATCGGGCGCCATCGCAGCGTCCGTGGCGGCGTCGACGGTCACGTCGCTCCCATCGAACGACACCTCACCGTCGTAGTCCGCATCCCGGGGCGACGGGATGCTCGGGCACCCCGCGAGCGCCGCGAGGACACCCGCGGCGAACAAGAAAGCCGTGGTTCGAGAGCGCATGCGCGACATTCTGCCCCATTGCGCGAGCGAATCACACGCCCGCTCGCCGGCAACTCGGCTGGCAACGGCGGCGCTACGCCATTCGGTCGACGGCGTCCGTGGCGCAAAACCAGTCTTCGTCGAGGTCGGCCGGCTCGTGGCGGTCATCGGGATCTTCCGGAGCAGCGGGTTGCGCGCTCGGCCGAACCTCGATTCTCTGCACCGCTTGCAACACGGCACTGCGCGAAATCCGTCGCGCGGGGCGATCGAACCACGAGTCGTCCAATGGGTCGCTTGCGCGACGTACTTCGTCGGGGCGATTGGGCATGTCGATTTCGTTGCCGATGATCTGAGCGTCGTTCAACGGCGGACAACGCGGTACAATGCTCCGATGTGCTCGAGTTCCCGCGCGCGACCGACGCCCACCGTCGCGTGGATCGCGATGCTTCTCGGGCTCGGGTGCGCATCCTGTGCGGTCGCGGGGGCTTCAACTGACTCCGGCGATGCCGACCGGGAAGTCGGGATGGAAGGCGACGGCGCGTTGCGCGACCTGGTTGAAGAAGCGTCTCCGACTTGTCCGCCCCCCGTGACGATTCAAGCGCTGGCGTCCTGCAACGTCGAGTCGACGCAGTTCTGCGAGAGTCTCTCGGAGTGCGTCCAATGCTTCCCGAACACCTTCGTGAGTCACACGCCGATCTGCATGTGCCTCTCCCACGTGTGGCGCTGCACCCACGCCGACTGCAGTGCCGCAAGCCCCGGGTGCGGCCCCTACTTCGAGCGATCGTGCTCGAGGGGCGTGATTGTGTGTGACGCACGAGTTGACGACGCGAGCCCCGACGCTGCCACGACGGACGCGAGCGTCGACTGAGGACGTCTCGCACGCGCAGCCCCTTTCGCGCGGGCGCGGACGGGTGCACGATCGGCCCGCCATGCTCCTCGCGATTGACGTCGGCAACACGAACACGGTGCTCGGGCTCTACGATCGAGACCGGCTCGTCCATCACTTTCGCATCGAGTCCGCGCGTTCGAAAACCGCGGACGAATACCTCGTGCTGATCGAGTCGCTCTTCGCGATGCGCGGCGTCGATCGATCCGTGGTGCACGCTGCAGCGCTCGCCAGCACGGTGCCTGCGCTGGGGGACGTGTTCGCCCACGTCGTGCGCGACGGATTTGGATTCGAAGCCCTCGTCGTGGGTCCGGGTCTGAAATCGGGCATGCCGATCCTGTACGAGCAGCCGCGCGAAGTCGGCGCGGATCGCATCGTCAACGCCGTCGCCGCATTCGAACGCGTGGGCGGCGCCGTGATCGTCGTGGACTTCGGGACTGCGACCACGTTCGACGTCGTGAGTCCCAAGGGGGAGTATCTCGGTGGCGTGATCTGTCCCGGAGTGCAGATTTCGGCGGACGCGCTCTTCGTGCGCGCGGCGAAGCTTCCACGGGTAGAGATCACGCGCCCGCCGAAAACTCTCGGCCGCAACACGATTCACGCGATGCAGGCGGGCATCGTTCTCGGACAAGCGGCGCTCGTCGATGGACTCGTCGACCGATTGCGCGAAGAGACCAAGTTCGACCCGTGCCGCGTGATTGCAACTGGCGGCCTTGCGTCGCTGATCGCGCCCGCGAGTCGCACCATCGACGACGTCGACGATTGGCTCACGCTCAACGGCCTGCGCATTCTCTACGAACGCAACTCGAACTGATGTCGCGCCCTCGTCCGGTGCTCGGGCTCGTCGTCCTCGCGATTCTCGCGGGCGCAAGCATGCTCGTCGCACTTCGTGTGGGCGCAGCGCGCGGATCGCTTCTCGTCGCGTGGCGCGCCCCGGCGAGCCTTGACCGCGCGGTCCTCGTCGCGCGCGGCGCTCGTGTCGTCCTCGGTGCGGTGGCCGGGGGTGCCCTCGCGCTCGTGGGCGCGGCGTTTCAAGCCCTCCTGCGCAATCCACTCGGTGACCCGTACGCGCTCGGCGTCTCGGGCGGTGCGGCCCTCGGCGCGACGCTCGCGGTCGTTGCGGGTGCCGGGGCGCTGCTGGTCCCCGCGGCGGCGTTTGTGGGTGCAACCATCGCAATGATCGCGGTGCTCGGTGCCGCGCGCGCACTCGGACGCGGGGGCGCGGCGACGTTGCTCATCTCGGGCCTCGTGTTCAACGCGTGTGCGAACGCGGCGCTCGCGTTGTTACGAACGATGGTCAGCGCGACCAAAGCGCAAGAGACACTCGCGTTGCTGCTGGGATTCGTCGCCGAAGAGCGTTGGTCCACGGTGGGCATCGTTTCGATCCTGGTGGCCGTCGGCTCGCTGGTCCTCTTCGCGTTTTCCAAAGCGATGAATCTGCTCACGCTCGGCAGCGAAAGCGCGGCGTCGCTCGGTGTGGACGTGCGCCGAGCGGAACTCGCCATCTTCGTCGCGGCGTCGCTCGTCGTGGGCGGCGTGGTGAGCGTGTGCGGCCTCATCCCGTTCGTCGGGCTCGTCGTGCCGCACTACGTTCGCTCGTGGACCGGTCCCGACCATCGCGTGCTGCTCCCCGCTTGTTTCCTCGGCGGCGCAGCGCTGCTCGTGACAGCCGACCTGTGCACGCGGCTCTTGTTCATTCGCCTCGGCAGCGAGCCTCCGGTCGGTGCGCTGACGGCGCTCGTGGGCGGTCCGTTCTTCTTCGTCGTGTTGCGACGGATGCGGACGGGCGGGTGACGTTCCGCGGGCTGAAGCCCCCGGCAACCCGCGGAGGCGATGGTCGATCAGGTTCGGTGCGTGGGAATTGCCGCTTGCTCGCGTCGTCGACGGCGATGTCGATGGACGTCCATGGTGGCGCTCACTCCGCCCGCGGCAAAACGGACTCGATGTCGATCGGCCCGTCGCCGGGCTGCGACAACGCATCGCGCAGGCCCTGCAGTTCGCGCGCGTCGGGTGCACGCCGTGCGGCACGATCGAGCGACCGCCGCGCTTCGGGTCTCGCGCCGCGCGCGGCGAAGAACAGTGCATCGTTGAAGCTTCGCCACAAGAGAATCTCGTCGACGAGCGTGCGCGCGCCGCGCTCACGGTCGAGCAGCGCGCTCAATTGGTCCATGCGATTGAAATGTGCGGCGGATGCGCCCCGTACCGCGGCGAGCGTCGTGGGTTCGGACATCACCTGCGCAACGGGCCCGCGCGGAAGGACCACCGCGACGTCCTGCCGAACATTTCGCGGATCGAACTCGATGGCCACGACGCGGTCGACAGCGAGCGCCGACAGCGTCCGCGCGGAGAGTCCCCGTTCCGGGCGCAAGAGCCACGGCGTCAGCACCGCAGCGATCGCGCGGTCGCGCGCGATGACCGACTCGATCATTCCGGGATACCCAAGCAACGGTTCGGGCACGACGACGACATCGGGTCGCTCGCCTTCCACCAACATTGCGTAGCGCAGGCGGAAGACCGTCTGAGCTTCGTAGGCGAACAGCACCGTGCGTGGTGGCAGCGAAGACAACGTCGCAGTCGCGAGGGCCTCGGGCGCGTACGTCCGGTCCGCGGCCGATGCTTGCACCGCGACTACGCCGAGCCACGCGGGGAGCAAGAGCGGTCCGCCGATGAGCAGGGCCGCAAGTACGAGTCGCGCGGATTTCGACGGGCCCCGCGGCGGGGGGGGGGCCTCGGAAAGGGCTCGCGCGGATCCGACGGCGAAAGCTGCCGTGGCCAGCGCGAGCGGCACGATCGCGGGCACGAGGTAGCCCGCGGCGTCGGGGTTGTCGCGGACAAATCCGAGGTACGCCCGCGCGGCGCCGACGACCGTGACAACGAGAGCGAGTCGAAGCGCGTCCATCCGCGCACGAGGCGATCGCAACGCGAGGTACAATCCACCGACGGCGAACAGCAGTCCGACGGGCGTCAGGCTTTGACCGAACCAGTCGAGCACGTCGGCGAGGCGTCCCCCCGCGGATCCCGGGACACCGCGGCCGGTGTTTCGCGCGAAAACCCGAGCGGACGCGGTGTCGATCCAATCGCCAAACGTTCGCACCCGTGGCAGCGACGCGATCGCATCGGCGCGCATCGGCAACAAGACGTACGGCACCAATGCCAACCCGAAGAGCACCGCGCACGCCGTGGCCGAACGAACGGCTGCGCGACGGCGTTGCACGGGAGCTGCGCGCACGCGTTCGACGAACAGCCACAGGACCAGTGGCGACGCGGTCAGCGCGATGAAGTGATGGTTGGCGGCACCGAGCCCAAGCGCGAGTGCTGCGACGCGCACGCGCCATGCCGTGGCGCCGTCGTGCACGGACAGTGCGATGAGGACGGCGGCGAGCAGCGCTGCGAGTGCATAGACTTCGGCGCGCGTGGCTTGTCGAAATGCCGCGGTTCCCAAGGTTGCAACGAGCGACGCGGACAGCGCCGCGGCGATCTGCAACCGTGGGGAAACGCGGTCGCCGGCCACCCGGGCGGCGAGGACGCGAGCGGCGCGGAACATGAGCCAACTCACCGCGCCGAGGCACAACGCCGAGAGTATCGAAATGCGAAATGCCACGGCGCCCACGGGCAAGAGCGATGCAGTCGCTGCGAGCACGACGAACAGCGGATGTCCCGGCGGATGTGTGATTCCGAGCCCTGCCCCGGCCGCGGCGAGTTCGGGCGAGTCGTAAAAACCCATCCCGTTTCCCGCACACGCGATGGCGAGCGCGCACGGCACGACGAACGCGACGGCGCCGACGGCCGGGGCCGGGGGCAGATCCAACGCGATTGCGGGGGGGCTCGGCGTCATGGCAATGGCCCACCCGGCGGCGCGCCCTTCGGCTGGGAGATGTAAACCGTCGCGACCGCCCACGTCGATTTTCAAACCCTCTTTTCGCGCGAGCGTCGGAGCGACTATGCTTCGGCCCGAGCGCGGCTCCACCCACGGGGCCGTTGCAACGTCACAGAGGCAAAGACGTCATGCGTAGATTGCTGATCCTATCGTGCCTGGCTCTCGGAATTGGTTGCGCGGGTGCAGGGCGCTCGTCGGACTACACCTACACTTTCCGCGACGAAACCACGATGCGGCAGGAAACCCTGCGGCAAGGTGCGATGCCCGCAACGTTCACCTGGACCGGCGTCTTCCAGTCGCCGGAGATCGGAAACGTCGAGTTCGTGCAAACCGGCGAAGCGGTCGTCGGTCGCTACGAGTACGACCGGGGCTCGTGCCATGTCGTGGCGCGGATGGAGGGTCGCGTCACGGGCAACCTCGCCCGCGTTCGCTGGTCGGAAGATCACCGGGTGTGCGGCCGGCTCGCGCCGATCATCGGCCACGCGTACTTTCTGTTCTGGTCCGACGACGACGGACGTCGCGGACGAATCGACGGGGAGTGGGGCTACGGCGAAAACGAGCGCGGCGGCGGGCATTGGGGCGCGTTCCATCTCCGCAATCGCCAGCCCACGATGCTGAGCGAGAGCTCGGGGTCGTCTGGATCGTCCGGCTCGTCGGACACGTCCGGCTCCTCCGGGGGTTCGTCCGAGGGCTCGGGCGGCGGCGGATCGTCGGGCGGCTCGGGCGGCGGCGGATCGTCGGGCGGCTCGGGCGGCGGCGGACTGTAGCCTGAAGCCCGTAGCCTGAAGCCCGAAGCCCGTTTCCTACGTAGGCACCGACGCGTCGGCTTCCGTCTCGACGATCTTTGCAACGACGGTCGTCACGTTGTCTTCGCCGCCGTGAGCGTTGGCCGCTTCGATCAGCTTCTCCGTCGCACCACTTGGATCGGTCGCGGCGTTCACGACCTCGCGAATCTCGTCGTCGTTCATCATGGCGGACAACCCGTCGGAACACAGCACGTACAAGTCGCCGATGCGCGGCTCATCCGAGAACACATCCACCTGCACGCTCTCGGTCATTCCGAGCGCGCGGGTGATGACGTTGCGCGGCAGTTCGTCGCGTTGTTCCGGCGTCAGGTTCGGCATCGCGCGGAGATAGTCGTTGATGAGCGAGTGGTCCTGCGTCAGCAGCTCCAGGTGGCCTTCGCGAAGCCGGTAGCACCGCGAATCGCCGACGTGACCGACGTAGATGCGCTTGGCTTCGGGCGAAAACAGCATTCCCACGACCGTCGTGCCCATGCCTTGATGCTCGCGATTGCGGGAACTCGCTTCGTAGATCGACTTGTTCGCGATCTTGATTCCGGTGACCAACCGGTTCTCTTCGGCCGAAAGCGTCGGGTCATAGTGGAACGGCCACGTGGCGTCTTCCTTGGCCGTCGTGTTGAAGAACGCCGAGATCGTCTCGGTCGCCATTTTCGATGCGACATCGCCAGCCCGATGGCCGCCCATGCCGTCGGCGACCACAAAGAGACCGTGTTGCTCCAAGAGCACGAAGCTGTCTTCGTTATGCTCACGCTGGAGCCCGACGTCACTACGACCGGCAGCGATAACACGCATTCGACGCGCGAACCCTCGAGCACACGCAGCGTTTCACCTCACGGAACCAAGTGTCAAGCAAAGCCCACGGATTCACGTCTTTGGCTCGCGCATTTGGCCGCGGATATCGGGCTGCACGGCGGCATGCGGCACGTTCCTTGCTCGCCCTGCTCGACCGTGGAACGCGTCCGACGCGAATCGCCGATCGACGCGGGGCCGGAGATTTCTTACGCTGCTACCGTGGTCGGTGCGACCACTGGCGCAACAACGGAGGCGCACGATGTACCCGGCAGGAACGCACGTACAAGCGCAGTGGGGCGATGGGTTTTTCTACGGTGGAACCATCGTGCAGTTCAACGGAGCGCAATATCTCGTCGCGTGGGACGACGGTGACACGCCCGAGTGGGTTGACCAGTACGCGCTCACGCCGGACGGCGGCGGGATGGCCCCAGGTGTCGGGATGATGGGCGGAGCCGTGATGAAGGCCGCTGGCGGCATGATGGGCGGCATCGCGCCCGGCACGACGGTGCAAGCCGTGTGGAACAACGGCCAGTGGTATCCGGCAACGGTCCAATCGTTCGATGGCGTGAACTACCTCGTCGCGTGGCACGATGGATCCGCGCCGTCGTGGGTCGCGGCCAACATGGTGCAAGTCGCCGGCGGCGGCGCGTTCGGTCAGGTCGCTGCGGCGCCGATGATGAAGCAGGCGTTCGGGGGCGGGTACGGCCCGGGAACCCACGTGAGCGCTCAGTGGAGCGACGGTGGTTGGTACGGCGGGACGATCATCAACGTCGGATCGGGGATGTACGAGATCGCGTGGGACGACGGCTCGCCGCCGATGTGGGTCGGAAGCCATCAGGTCGCACCGGGCTGAGCGCGACCCGACCACAGTTCGCGCGGACTACGGCAGTGTGATCACGTCGAGCGTGTAGGCGCCACGCGCGCCGCCACCGCAGCCTGCCACCACGAGCCAGTACTCACCCACCGCGAGTCGCACGTCGATCCCGGAGTTGAGCTGATAGTAGTCGTCGTTGCACGACTCGCCGGCGCGCGGCGTGTTGCAGTCGGTCGCCGGCATCGCGGCGGTGTTCATCGGGCGGATGAACGCGACCGTGTCGAACGTCGAACCTTGCGTGCTGATCAACACGCGCCGCCCGCCGGCGCTCGTGATGCTGAGTCGGTAGATCGCGTCGGGCCCCGCGCCGCAGCCGCCGCCGCACCCGCCAGGCCGCACCGCGTTCGTGTTGAACGCCCCGGTGTTGCCCATGAACTGCCCACCGGCTTCCGTCACCATCGTGGGCATCGTGCACAGATCGTTGGTCGTGACCATCATCGGAGTGACCGCGGGCACGGTCGTATAGCGACCGCTCAGCATCCCGGCAGTCGAGGTCGTTCCGACGATTCCAGTGTACGTCGCCCCCGCGGTGAGTCCGCGGTATCGCTGCCACGCGCTTCCGTTGCCGGTCGACGTGCACGGCGGCACATTCGATCCCGCGACGCCGCACATCGCCTGCACTTGCAGCGCCGTTCCGCCCATCGTCGACGTGCCGAAGAAGACCACGTCGTTTCCGGCCGCCGGCGCAACGAAACTGAACACGGCGTCCGCACGGTTCATGGCGCTACACGTGAGCGCGTAGTCCGCAGCGAGGGTCGCCGTGTCCACGGTCGTCGCGGTGCCCGCCGTCAGCGCGACACCGGGACACCGATCGGCCGCGGGCGCCATCGTTGGCGCCGCGGTCATGACTTGCGCGACGATCGTGCGTCCCGGCGCGCCTATGTAGTCGACTGTGAAATAGTACGTGCCGGGCGCTTGGTTGCGAATGCGCCGTGTGATCGTCGCTCCGGCCATGCATCCCGGCAGTGCGGTAGCGCGGTCACCACACGTCGTGTTCACGTCCATCGAGAGGTTGCCGCCGCCACCGGTCGCCGAAGCCGAGATCGTGACGTCGCGCGCAGACGTGAGCGTGTAGGAGAACACGGCGTCGACATGGCCCGCGGTGCCGCCGCCGCACGTCGTGCCGTAGTCCGCGTCGACGACGAACATGGCCGTCGAAAGTGTTGCGGGCGCGCCGTCCGGCGTCACCGCGATGCCGGGACACATATCGCCCATCAGTCGTGGGCGAGGCATCGTGAGCATCGCTTGAACGATCGTCGGGCTGCTGCGGCCCGACGAGACTTGAACGTAATACGTGCCCGGCATCAGTGACGCGACTTGGATTCGCGCGACGCCGCCCATTGTGGCGCTGCTGTTCGAGCAGCGCAGTTCACTCGCAGCCATCCCACAGCCGGCCGCTGAATAGAGCGCGATCACGGCTGCGTCTCCGCCGGTCGGCATCGCCGTGAGCACGAGGTCTTGCGCCGTGGTGATCGTGAGCGGGACGATGCCATCGGGGCCTGCGCCGGTGGTCATTCCTTCGCAGCTCGCCGGGATGCCGGTCATCAGTCCGGTGAACGTGATCGTGTGGGCCGCGCCATCGGAAAGATTCGGACACGGACCCGGCGGCGTCGCGGGGCAGGTGTCGGTGATCCCGTTCGAGCACAGCGGACCGGCATCGACGGTGACGACGTCCGGCGGAACGACCACGTCGATCAACGGAATGTCCTCGACGAATCCATCCGGCGGAATCACGACGTCCATGTTCGCGTCGACGAGGCCGTCGTCGGTGACCGCGACGACGTCGTCGCTGTCGGTCGGAATCACGTTGTCGGGCAGATTCACCACGTCGGGCGACACGCCGTCGCCGACGACCACCTGGTCGGTGGGCGCGCCGTCAACGCTCCCATCGGGGCGTACGGCGCTCCCGCACGCGGAGATCGTCAGTGCGGACATCGTCAACCAGAACAGTCTGCTCGCGCGTTGCATCGATAGCCTCCGGAGAAATAAGAAGCCCAGCTCCAGCCGGTGGCGAATTAGACACCCCGCCACACGAGGGCGACAACTGGCGTTTTCCTGGAAACTTTCCATTACACGCAAACTCGGGGGCACGCTGGAAGGTCACCAGGAACTCGACCGCGCGCGCCCCTCACCTTGTTGCGCGATTCTCTGATAAGCGTTCATGGACCATGGCAAGACCGAAGCGACCGCGCCCGCATCGCTCCGGCGGACCGCGCGTGAGTCCGATTCCGAAGACGCCCGCGATGGTCGTTTCGTCCGCGTTTGCGCTCGCTCTCGGCGCACCGGGGTGCGCGAGCGCCCCAACCCCGCCGCCGCCCACGTCGCGACAGCAGTACGTGCAGACGCCGATGTCGCCGTCACCGCTGCCGCCACCGATGCGGCCCGTACCCACGGATCCGCCGCCGATGCCACCGCCGCCGACGGCGCCGATGGTTCTGACGGTTCCGGACAACGTTGCGCCCCCGCCGATGCGCCCGAACCCGAACGAAGTGCCGACGATCGCGCCGATGCCAGCGCCGATGCCGCCGCCGCCCATGGTCCTTCGTCGCGCGCCGATGCCGCATCCACTCCCGCCCATGCCCCCGATGCCGCACTCGACGACGCCGAAGCTGACGAACACGCGCAGGCGGTGAATTACGGCGCCGTTCGCGGGACGTCCAGCCGCGCGAGTTCCTCGGCCCAGGCGTCGTACGCCGTCGCATTGGGATGCAACCCATCGTCGGCGACCATCGTGGCGCGTGCTTGTCGCTGCATGAGCGGGAACAAGTCGACGTATCGCCCGCCGATCGTCGACACTTCTTCGCGAAGGACGTCGTTGAACGCACGAATGCGAGCGACGAGGTCCTCTGGCGAGCCAAACGCTGCCGCGATGGGGGACGACGACCAATCGGGTTGCGGCAACGCAACGACCGAACGTCCGACGACGCCGGCCGCTGCGAGCGCGGCGAAAATTCGACGAACCTGTGCGCGGTATCGCGTCGCGTCGGAACCTCGGACAATGTCGTTCGCGCCGATCGCAAGCGTCACGATCGTCGGGCGAAACGCGGCGACGTCGGGAATCTCGCGATCGAGAACGTCCTGCGTCGTGAAACCGTTGCGAGCGGGAATGCGAAGCTCCACCTGCAGTCCGCGCTCCCTCCAACGGGCGGCCAGTCGAGCGGGGAAGGACTGCTCCGCGGACGCCCCCGTGCCGACCGTGAATGAATCCCCGAGTGCGAGATAGCGAACGCCTCGAGCGTCGCTCGCGACTCCACCGGCCGGCGCCGACCTCACGGCAGACTCCGCGGCACGCGGCGTGCGCCGACAAGCGTTCGCGAGCACGAGGACGCACAGAAGCGCCGCGACGCCTCTGACCTTTCCGCGCCGATCGCGAGAGCCGACGAACACGGGCGCATCGTACCGCGGGAATTCACTCGCGCGCTTGACACCACGCGTCTCCCCTCCGAGCATCGCCGGCCCCACGATGTCTGTGTTCACCCTGCGAACCGATTTCGCCCCGCGCGGCGATCAGCCCAAGGCGATTGCTTCGCTCACCGAGGGCGTCCTCGCGGGCCAGCAACATCAGACGCTCCTTGGCGTTACGGGCAGCGGGAAGACGTTCTCGATCGCGAACGTCATCGCGAACACGGACAAGAAGACGCTGATCATGGCGCCGAACAAGACGCTCGCGGCGCAGCTCTTCGGCGAGATGCGCGAGCTGTTTCCCGACAGCGCCGTCGAGTACTTCGTCAGCTACTACGATTACTACCAGCCCGAAGCGTACCTTCCGTCGACCGACACCTTCATCGAGAAGGACGCGATGATCAACGACGCGATCGATCGCATGCGCCACTCCGCGACGCGGTCGCTGCTCTCGCGCAAGGACACGATCATCGTCTCCAGCGTTTCGTGCATCTACGGCATCGGCGCGAGCGAGTCGTACGTCGGGATGATCGTCGAGTTGTCCGTCAACGACGAGTATCCGCGCGACCACCTGCTGCGTCGTCTCGTGGACATGCAGTACGAGCGCAACGACGTGGATTTCCATCGTGGATCGTTCCGCGTGCGGGGAGACATCGTAGAGATCTTTCCCGCGTACGAGGAAAGCACCGCGATCCGCGTGTCGTTCTTTGGCGACCAGATCGAGGACATCGCCGAGATCGACCCGATGCGCGGCAAGATCATGCGGAAGATCCCGCGCACCGTGATCTACCCCGGCTCGCACTACGTCACGCCGAAAGCACTCCTGTCGCGTGCGATCAATTCCATTCGCGACGAACTGCGCGATCGTCTGCGCGAGCTGGACAGTCAGAGCAAGCTCCTCGAGCGCGAACGTCTGGAGCAACGAACCCTCTACGACCTCGAGATGCTCGAACAGATGGGCTTCTGCCACGGGATCGAGAACTACTCGCGGCATCTCTCGGGACGCGTGGCCGGTGAGCCCCCGCCGACCTTGGTCGACTACTTCGGAAAGGACTTTCTGCTCATCCTCGACGAGAGTCACCAGACCGTCCCGCAGATCGGCGCGATGTACAAAGGCGACCGCGCTCGCAAGGAAACGCTGGTCGAGTACGGCTTTCGACTCCCGAGCGCTCTGGACAACCGGCCCTTGAAGTTCGAGGAGTTCGAAGGCCTCGTTCGCCAGTGTATCTATGTCAGCGCGACGCCGGGGGACTACGAACTGAAGCACTCGGGCACGCGGGTCGTCGAACAGATCATCCGACCCACCGGTCTCACGGATCCCCAGATCACCGTGCGGCCCGTCGAAGGGCAGGTCGACGATTTGCTCGGCGAGATTCGCAAGCGCGTCGAGCGGGGCGAGCGCGTGCTCGTGACGACACTGACCAAGCGCATGGCCGAGGATCTCACCGAGTACTACCAAGACCTCGGCGTGCGTGTTCGGTATCTTCACTCCGACGTCGAGACGCTCGAGCGCATCGATATCCTGCGGGATCTACGCCGCGGCGAGTTCGACGTTCTCGTCGGGATCAACCTGCTGCGCGAAGGTCTCGATCTTCCGGAAGTCTCGCTCGTCGCGATTCTCGATGCGGACAAAGAGGGCTTCCTGCGATCGGGCCGGTCGCTCATCCAGACCATCGGTCGCGCCGCGCGAAACGTGAACGGCGAAGTGATGATGTACGGTGACTCGATCACGGCGGCGATGAAGTTCGCGATCGGCGAAACGGATCGTCGGCGGGCCATCCAAGCGGCGTACAACGTAGTGCACGGGATCACGCCGCAGACCATCGTGCGCGCGATTCTCGACTTCTCACCGGGCGCAGGCACGGGCGACTACGTGAACGTTCCGATGCGTCGCGCAGGCGAAAAGGAGACCCGCGAGGGCGAGTTGGATCTCGCTGCGCAGATCTTGGAGATGAAAGCCGAGATGCTCGCCGCCGCGGAGGCCCTGGACTTCGAGCGAGCGGCATCGATGCGCGATCGAATCCGAGCCATGGAGCGCAGCGGAGACGCAGCGGGAGGGGGAGCAACGGCTGAATCGCGCGACGCGGCCGGCGCGACTCCGAAACGATCGACGGGTTTCGGCGGCGGGGGCCGGCGCGGGGGCGGCGGCCGAGGGCGCGGGGGACGGGGTCGAAGGTGAGGGCTCGCCGCCGGCGCTACCAGGTGAGGTAGGTCTGGTCTTTCAGCTCTTTTTCGTACTCGGCTAGCAGGCGCATCCCTTCGGTCGGCTTGAGCTTGTCCTGCTTGATGTTCGCGTCGACCTGCGCCTTGATTCGCGCGGCGAGATCGTGCGGCTCGTACTGCGTCATGTGCAGCACTTCGGCAATCGTGTGCCCCTCGATGGTTTCCTCGAGGTAATAGCCGCACTCTTCGTCCTCATCGAGGAACACATGCACTTCGTGGACGCGACCGAAGAGATTGTGAATGTCGCCCATGATGTCTTGGTACGCACCCGTCAAGAAGATCCCCAGGTAGTACGGCGCGGCGGGTGATCCGTCGGGGTTTCGCGCGAGGCGGTGCAGTGGCATCGTTTCGCTGCCCTGCCAACGATCGATGAACCGGGAGACCTTTCCGTCCGAGTCGCAGGTGATGTCCACCAGCGTGCTGTCGAGCGACGGACGCTCCGCGAGACGGTGGATGGGCACGATAGGAAACTGCGCGCCGAAGGCCCAGTGGTCGAGCAGCGACTGGAAGACCGAAAAGTTGCAGATGTGCTGCGACGCGAACTGTCGATCGATCTCGGCGAGATCCTCGGGCACCTCCGCCGGATCCATGCGTTTGACCGCGACGCGAATCTTGTCGGCCGCCCGCCAGAACAGCGACTCGACGCCGGCCTTCACTTCGAGGTCGAGCAAGCCAAACTCGAACATCCGCTCGGACTCTTCCTTCACTTGCAGCAGGTCGTGCCACGACTCGGCGACGTTGCGTTCGGAGATCTGTTCTTCGACGTCCCGCACCGCGCGGGTGAGCTTGTGCTCGGGAATCTCCGACTCGATCGACGCGGGCAACGACCGCTCGATCGCGCCGAATGCTTCGACCACCAGCACAGCATGGTTGGCGACAACCGCACGGCCCGACTCGCTCACGATGTTCGGGTGGGGCACGCGTTCTTCGTCGCACACGTCGGCCACGTTCCAGACCACGTCTCGCGCGTATTCCTCGACCGAGTAGTTCATCGACGCGTGGAAATTCGATCGCGACCCGTTGTAGTCCACGGCGAGTCCACCGCCCACATCGAGATACTCGATCGGGTGTCCACGCTTGCGCAGCTTCGCGTAGTACCTCGCGGCCTCCCGCACGGCGCGCTTGATGATCAGAATGTCCGGGACCTGCGACCCGATGTGAAAGTGCACGAGTTTGAATGCGTTGCCCATGCCCGCTTCCTTCAGCAGGTTGGTGGCCTCCAGCACTTCCGACGTCGACAATCCGAACTTCGCATTCTCGCCGCCGGACTCCGCCCACTTCCCAGCACCGCGCGTCACGAGCCGCACGCGAATGCCGATTTCGGGCTCGACGTTCATCTCTTTCGAAATCTGGATGATCGACCGGATCTCCGACAGCTTCTCGGCGATGAGAATCACCTTCTTGCCCAGCTTGCGACCGATCATTGCCATGCGGATGAACCGCGGGTCTTTGTAGCCGTTGCAAATGATCAACGACTCCGTGTCCGTGTGCATCGCGAGTCCGGCCATGATCTCCGGCTTCGATCCCACTTCGAGCCCGTAGTGAAACGGACGACCGGCCTCCAGAATCTCTTCGACGACTTCCCGGAGCTGATTGACCTTGATCGGAAACACGCCACGGTAGACGCCACGATACTTGCTCTCCGCGATCGCGCGGTTGAACGCCTCGTTGAGCACGCGGACGCGATGGTGCAGCATGTCCTGGAATCGGATCATCAGCGGAGTCTTCAAGCCCTCGACGCGTGTCGCTTCTTCCACGACGTCGAGGATCGCGATGCTCCCGCCGCGGTTCGGAACCGGACTCACCGTGATTCGACCGTCCGTCGAAACGTTGAAGTGTCCGCCGCCCCATCGGTCGAGCAGGTACATCTCGCGCGCGTCGTCGATGGTCCAGTTGTCGTCCGCCGCAGGCGCCGCCACCGCCGGTGAGCGAGTCGTCGCGTCCGCGGTGTCGTTCGCGGGCTCGGTGCCAAGCGTCGCGGGCTGCGCGCCTTCGGGATCCTCGCTCAAGCGCTCTACTCCTTCGATGCGTTGCAACGGTCGCTGCGGAGAGGTGCCGGGCTCGTGCCATCGGCGCCCCGAGAGTACAGGAACCATCGCCGAGTGCATCCATCCGTTGAGGGGTTCGTGACGTTTGTCTCCCCGGCCGAGAGGCACCGACCATTCGGGCGATCCGGAACCGTGCCGGCGTCGCGAGGCTTCACGCGTCGTTTTAGGGTCACTGCACCGCGGTGCGCGCGACCATCACATGGATTCTGACGACGAATCATCAGGCCGTTTCCGCGGGCGCGGCGGCGATGCAGTTCAACCCGATCTGTCCGTAGTATCGTCCGAACGGTCATCCGCCGCGCAGGCAGGGCAACCGTGAACGACGAATCCTCCCCCGACGATCTCGACCTACAGCCAATGAACACCGGTCGATATCGGCCGGTGATCATCGGGATCATCGTGCTCGCGATCGGTGTGGGCGTTGCGCTCGCGGTCACGCGCAAGTTCAACGCAGCAGATCGCGGGACCCAGTTGCGCGTCGCCGCGACGGCGTGGAACGCGTTCCAGCGTTGCCTCATTGGAAGCTACGAACCGCACGGCGAGTCGATCGCTGCGCGTGTGCGGCGCATCGAGATCGGAATCCCGATTTCCCAGCGGCACCCCGACCTCGTTCAACACGGGACGGCGTGGCCGTTTCGTTGCGCCGGCTATGCAACCCGGATCACCCACGCGATCTTCGAATCGCACTCGGAAGAATCGAACCACCGCTTGTTGATGGCGTTGGCGTCGCGCGCCGCCACGGCCTTGGACGAGGGCGAGCTGCGAACCGGGCGCAATCAACGCCTATCGTACATCGACGAACTGTTCGAAGTCGCACGACGCGCCGCGCTCCCGCCCGGTGAACCCGCAAGAAATTCGGTCCCACCCGAGCCGGGCAATCCGTTGACGCCGCGCGCGATGACTCCGCTGTTCCAGGGCGTCGACGCCGCGCAGTTCCTCGCGCAGGACCCCCAACCGGGACGCGCACTGCATGTTGCGGTCGGCGGCGCGCACCGCAGGTTGTGCGAGTCGTTCCCCGGAACGGACGCGGCCCGTGCGTTGACAACGATGCGGTGTACGGAACTCGATGCCATCCCCGCAGGCGTTCCCGTGGCCGTGCCGCCGGTCGCGGACGACATCGCAGGATGGGTCTTCGGAACACCGAATGCGCAGGGCCAGTTCGCGCTCTACCGACTTGGCGTGACGCAACCGCTGCGCACGGGCGATGTCGCCGAGTGGATCGACGGACCGCGCGATGCGCCTCGCGTCGTGTCCCTGGTGAGTGGCCCGGCCCCGGTTGCGCCCGGCGCGCGACCGCGCGGCGGTGAGGACGAAGTGCGTTGGCGCATCGTTCGAACTCTGGTGACGCAACGGCCGCCGCCTCGGACCGACGGCGGTACGAACGCACCCGTGGAGATCGATCTGGCGCTTCCAGAACCCGCGAGCCTCGATGTGCTCCATCCCACGATCGTTGGCGGTTTCGTTTTCGTGGCGCACGCGGCGCCGGCGTCCGCGGGAGCTGGCGGCGGTGGCGGGGGAGATGGCGGCGGGATCGACGTGGCCGACGGCGCAACCGACGCGGCGATCGACACCGCGGCCGACGGTGTCCGGGGCGACGCGTCCGCTGCGGACGCGGATGGATCGTTTGGCGACGGCGCGTCCGCACCCGCCGCCCCGCTGGGAGGACCGGCGACGCTGTATGCGCGAACACTCGAGGGCGATGCCAGCGCACGCTTCGAGCGGGTCGGGACGCTGCAAGACGTCGCGCGCGGAGCGAGCGCGGAGAGCTGTCGCACGCAAGAGACGACGGCCATCGCGATTCGCAGCCGCGACTCGGTACACGTTGTGTTTTCGACGAACGGCGCGTGGAGTGCGCCAGTTCACGCGGACATTCCGCCAGCAACGCTTACGTGCCACGGTCGCGAGATCGCGTTCACGTGGACCGAGACGACCCCGCGGCGGCTGATCCATCAGACGCGGTGCACCGTCACGGGTTGCCAGACTTCCCAGGGTCCGTTTCCGGAGTTCGAGAGCCCACCGATGGTCACGGACCTCGCGGGACGCGTGTTGATCTTGCACACCGCAGGCGGTTCGGGCGTTCGAATGCGTTTGGCGCCGCTCGCGAGAATTGCCTCGTCCGACGACGTATTCATCGTCGACGATGATCGACACGGCGGCCTCGCAACACAGCCGCTCTCGCCGATCTTCGTCCGCGACGGCGTGGCAATCGTGTTTGCGACCTCGCGCGCGGATCCGAACGACGTCTACGCTCTGCGAATCGCGGCGGACGGAACGTTCAGCGCCGTGCGGCCCGCGGCACGACTGGAATGATGTCGACGTGTGTCCACACGCCCACGCGCGTGTCCGGTGACCCACACGTTCGTCACGGAACATGCGCGCGCGAACGCCGCGAATCGCACGAACGCCGCGCGGCCCGCCGCTTGCTGTTCGCCACGGCGATGAATGCACCCATTCGACCCGCCGGCGAGATTCCCGACCCGCAACGCGTGCCGTACCGCGACGCGGCCGCTCCCGCGCCGCGCGGGACCCGGCGCACCCACTGGCGTTGGCTGGTCGTCGCGTTCGTCGTGGCGTTCGGCGTCTGGCTGACCCGCATTCGGCGCAACCGTGCGGCTCCCACGGTGGCCGACGCGCCGGCAGAACTGCTCGACGGCGCGCGGCGATTCCCCGTCGCCGAGCCTGACCTCGACCCCGCCGTACCGCTCGCGCCACTACTCGCGGCCGACTCGCCTGAGCGGCTCGCGCTCCTCGAGCCCGACGAGGGTGCACTGAATCTTCGCTATGGCGAAACCATCCGTGTGCGTTTCAATCGTCCCATGGTCGACGGTCTCGCCGTGGGTCGCACCGTCGAGCGCCCGCCGCTGCGATTCGCTCCGCGCGTGGAAGGTCGCGCGCGGTGGTCGACGCGGAGCACGTTGACGTTCGTACCCGACGCTGCAGCGTGGTCGCGTCCGCTCGAAGCCACGATGCACCTGGACGGCGCGCTGCGAAGTCTCTCGGGCGAGACACTGGGCACCGTCGAGCCGCGGTCCGTCGTGTTCGATTCGACGCCGCACTTGCTCGACGACGAAACGCGCCGGCGGCTCCATCCTGGCCAGCCGGCACGGCTCGTGTTCTCCGGTCAGGTCGATGTCGCACAGCTCGCACCGCACATGATGGCGTACGAGTTGAGCGGTGGACGCCGAACGCTGCGCTTCTCGCTCGGGGTCGCCGGGCACGACAGCGAGGGCCGCAATCTCGTGCAACTGCGGCTTGCGCGCGCGCTCGAGCCGGGGGCGCGGTTCGCGCTGGTCGTCAGTCCAATGCTCGCGCACTACGACGACGACGAGCCGCACTCGTTCGAGTTCCAACTCGAACCTCGACCACAGATCGAAGCGTACGTCTGTCCGATGAATGCGACCGACGCCGACCAGTGCTCGACCACGCGGCCGCAGGGCACGATTCTCGACATCGGCGAGGAACTCCGGGTCGTGTCGTCGGTGGCGCTGGCCATTCCGGCGCAAGACGCCGTGCGCGTCGCTCCCCCGGTCGCGAACCTGACGACACGCGTGCAGAGCCGACTGCTCGCGCTTCGCGCCGACTGGGTGCCGGGGCAAGTGTACGAAGTTCGACTCGACGACTTGCGTGACACCACGGGCGCGCCCATTCGCCGCCCGCCACCGCTGGCGGTGCGCAGTGCAGGTCGGTCGCCGGAAGTTCGAACACGGGCTGGGCGTCTCACGTTCGAACACGACGCCGCCCCCACGATGCCGCTGGCCGCGATCCACGCGGAACTCGGAAGCGTTCGCTACGCCGCTGTACCGCCCGAGCAGGAATTTCTCGCGGCCCTCGATCCCACGGACGCTGGCGCTTGGGCGCGACAACTCGCGTGGACGAGCACGCCGATGACAGCCGTCGCGGCGGACTCGCGTCCCAACCGATGGGGTCGCGGCGAGTTCGCGTGGCGCGATCCCCGCGCCGGACGCGTCTCGAACATGGGCATTCTCGCGTTTCGCGCGGACGCACTTCCGACAGACGGCACCATGATGGGCACGGGAAACCCGACCGTTGCGTTCGTCCAGGCGACCGACCTCGGCATCGCGGCGCTCTCGCTGGAGGACGGCGTATTCGTCTCGATCACGAGCATTTCAACCGCGGTGCCCGTGGCGAATGCCGCGATCGCCGTTGCACGAGACGACGGTCGCGTCGTGGCAGCCGGTTCGACGGACGCGCGGGGCACGGCCTGGATCGGGCTTCCCCGCGACGTTGCGGCGGCCCGCGTCGCGATCCGCGCGACGCACGGTGTCGATCGTGCGGTCACCGTCGTGGATCCACGAACCGCGATTCGACCCGCACAGCTCGGTCTTGCGACGGCGGCCAGACAAGTGGACGTGACGTCGACGGTGGTGGGTGTGTTCACCGATCGTGGCGTCTACCGACCGGGCGACACGGTTCACGTCGCGGCGCTCGCACGGACGCTCGATGGAACGGCGTTGCGCGGACTCACGCGGGGTCGGTTTACCGTTCAACTCGTGGATGCCAACGGCATCGTCGTCGGGCCGCCGACGGATCGGCCGGTCAACTCGTTCGGTGCGCTCGCCACGGACCTCGTCGTGCCGCTGTCTGCGGAGCCCGGTGCGTACTCCGTCCACGTCGCTCTCCCGCAGAACGCGCACGCGCTCGCCAGCGCGGAGATTCAGGTCGCGGAGTTTCGTTGGCCCACCATGCGCGTCGATCTCGCGCCCATCGCGGGCGAGCCCACAGAAGGCGACGCGCTTCACGCAGACGTCGTCGCGACGTACCTGTTCGGCGCCCCCGCCGCCGGACTGATTGCCCATTGGTCGCTGCAGCGCGTCGGCGCAGCGCCGATGCCGACGCGTTGGGATCGCTACGCATTCGCGGCCGCGGGTGTTCAAGCGGGTTCGGGCACGGCCGAATCCGGCGAGGCGCCGCTCGGCCCACACGGAGAGCTCACGCTCAATACGCACGTCTCACAGGGTGCTCCCGTGCGCGCGCGCGCAACGCTCGAGGTCGAAGTTCGCGATCACGCGGGGCAAGGCACGAGCGCACGACGAACGTTCGTCACGTACCCGGCACGGTACGAGATTGGAATTCACGACGGCGCCGCGTGGCTGGAGCCACACGCGACGCTCGACGTCGATGCGGTCGTGATTGCGCACGATGGAACGCCGGTGGCCGGGCGGCGCGTCGACGCGCGTATCGTACGCGAGGGTTGGCACTCGTACTGGGAATGGTCCCGCGCGCCGGACGAAACGAACGTCGACGCCGGCAGCTATCAGACACGTCGCTCGCGAACCGAAGACGTCGTGCAGCGGTGTGCGCTCACGTCGGCGTCGTCCCCCGTGCACTGTGTGTTCACCCCGTCGCGACCCGGGACGTATCTCCTGGAAGCAACGACGCGCGACGACTCCGGACGGACCGTGACCGCATCGCGACGCGTCTACGTCGCGGGTCCTGGCGAGCATCCCGATCGCGATCCGCCGGGTGCACCGATCGCCGTGACGCCGTCGCAGCGGCAGTGGCTCGTCGGCGATCGCGCACGCATCGCGTTCGAAAGCCCGTGGGCGGATGCCGACGCGCTCGTGACCGTCGAGCGGCGACGCGTTCTGCATGTTGAACGACGGCGTGTGCCCGCCGGCGGCAACGTGTTCGAGCTTCCCGTGACCGCCGAAATGGTTCCCGACGCGACGGTCACGGTGGTCCTGACGCGGCCACGCACCGGACCCCCCCGCGCCGACATCGATCTGGGCGCGCCGGATCTACGCTTCGGCGCGACGCAACTCGACGTGCGGTCGCAGAGTTCGCCCCTCGCCGTCCGGCTGGCGCTTGCGAGCGCCCGCGTCGAGCCCGGCGCGGACGTTGCCATCGACGTGACCGTGCTCGATGCCCGGGGCGCTCCCGTGCGTTCGCAAGTGACACTCTACGCCGTGGACGAAGGCGTCCTGCGCCTGACGGACTACACGGTACCCGATCCGATTTCGAGCCTCGTCGCCCGCCGCGGCGCGTGGTTCTCATTCGACGACATCCGCCGGACCCTCGTGGCACGCCTCGACCCACTGGCCCTTCCGACGGCCGGCGGCGACGGCGGATCGAGCGCAGCCCGTTCGCTCCGCGACGAGCGCGACGCGTTCGATCCGACGCCCCTCTGGTTGCCATCGATCACCACAGACTCGAACGGTCGCGCTCACACGACATTCCACACGCCCGAACGACCCGCGACGTACCGAATCATGGCCGTGGCCTGGAACGCGCAGGAGCGGTCGGGACGCGCATCGACGATGTTGACGGCGACGCGGCCGATCGTCCTGCGACCCGCACTGCCACGCGTCGTCACGGCGGGCGATGACTTCGACGCGGCACTGTTCGCACACAACCCGACGGAGACTCCGGCCGACGCAACCGTTCAGTGCACCGTCGACGGTGTCGCGCGCGGAATGCATCGCGTGCACTTGGAACCGGGAGCGGACGTGCGCATCGTCGAGCGCGTGCGCACGGGCGAATCGGACGCGACGCGTGTGCACTGTGAGGGACACTCGGGCGCCACGCGCGACACGTTCACGTCCGTCGTGGAAATCGCGCCGCGGGGGCGGCGAGGGCAGAGTCTGACCGTCGGAGGTGTCGCTGGTGTGCGAGACATCGAGATCGCGCTTCCGAGCGGAGCCCTGCCGCGCGGCGCAACGTTCTCGATGGATCTGGCACCGCATCCGTTCGTCGGCTTCGAGGCAGCGATCGACTCGATGGCCTCCCGCGAGGACGCCGACGCAGACGAGCTGTCGTCCGAAATCATGGCGCTGGCTGCGATGTCGTCGATGGACGCCGGCGCGGTGCCCGGCGAGGGACGGCCACCGCTCGCGCAGCGAGCCGCGCACGCGATCGATCGGCTGCTCGGTCTGCAGAACCAGTCGGGACACTTCGGACGCTACACGCCGGACGACCCGACCGATCCGTACGTAACGGCCTTCGCGATGCACGCCCTCGAGAGTGCACGCGCTCGCGGCTGGCGCGTTGCGCCCGCAGCGCGGGAGCGGGGACTGACTTCGCTCGCTGCGATGGTGCGAGGGACGGCGTTTCTCGACAGCGACGCCACTTCCGGGCTCGACGCGCTTGCGCTCGCACTGCGCGTGCTCGCCGCGGCCGGCCGGGCCGACAGTTCGCGCGCGTCGGCGACGTACGATCAACGCGATCGGCTGAGCCCCTTCGGCCTCGCGCAGCTCGCACTTGCGTTGCCGGCGTCGGACCATCGACGCGAGGCACTGGTTCAACGCGCGGCGCGGGCCGTACTGGCGACGCGAGAGACCGAACGCGCCGATCCGTCGCTGCTGCGATGGTACGATACGTCTGCGCGGACCCTGGGCGCGGTGCTGGAGGCCGTTGCCCGAATCGATTCGTCGATGCTTCGCGGACGGACGATTGCGTCGCGCCTGTTGCGCGCACGTACGGCCGAAGGCGGCGTCTCTTGGGGCTCGCCGCACGAGAATGCGCACGCTCTGTCCGCGCTCGCTGCATACGCCCAGATATTTCGCGAAACCGGCGCCATCGCGACGACCGTGACGCTCGACGGCAATCCGATCGGCGCACAAACGCGGTCGGCCGCGCGTCGACGCGTCGACATCCCAACGGCGACGTTGGCCAGCGGACGCCACGTGCTGCGAATCGTGGCGAGGCCGTTCGCGTTCTACGCGCTGCGCGGACAGTGGCGCGTTGGCTTGGGACCCGCCGAGAGCATCGCGCGCGGGCGCGACGTGGCCGTGCACCGCGTTCTCGAGACCGAGTCTGGAATGCCGCTCGCAGCCGGCGCGCATGTGCGGCTTGGCGACCTCGTGCGGATTCGGCTGTTCGTGTTCACGGAATCCACACCACCGCCCTTCGCGACGCTCGTTGATCGAATCGCGGGCGGCTTCGAAGCCGTCGACGCGACACTTCACAGTTCGCCGCAGGCGTCTCTCTCCGCCCTGCTCGGCGCGGGACCGGACGACGATGGAGCAATCGACCCGCGCGGATACTACGCCTCGCGCTCGCTCGCCGATCTCACGCGGCGGTCGTTCTCCCATGGATCCGCACGGTTCACGTACCGGCAGCTGACACGCGGACTGCACGAAGTGACCTACGGCGTTCGCGCAACGACATCGGGATCGTTCACGCTCCCGCCCGCGGAGATCTCGGGGATGTACGCGCGACGGTACCTCGCTCGTTCCACGGCAACGACCGTCGTCGTCGATCCATGAGCGCGTCGGTTCGACTACCGCGTTGCTCGGGGAAGCCCCGCCGACGGTGGCTGCGCTTTACGCTGCGCCGGGTCATCGCGCTGGTCTCGGTCGCGGCCCTCACGTCCACCGTGGCGGTCACGATCGCGATACGCCGCGGCACGTTCATCGAGACGTCGCGGTTCATTCGTCCCGACGACGGGCTCGTCGTGGTCGATCGTCACGGCAGCGCGCTGCGCCACGTCCGCGACGGCGGGGCCGATCGACGCTGGGTTGCACTGCACGACATATCGCCGAATCTCGTTCACGCCGTGCTCGCAGCAGAGGACGCTCATTTCTTCGACCACGGTGGTGCGGATCTCCGCGCGACCCTCCGCGCGGCCGCGCGGGTTGTCATGCCGTGGCGCGCTCGCAGTGGCGCATCGACGATCACACAACAACTCGTGAAGCTCGTGTACGGACGTCCGCACGGCGTCTGGTCGAAGGCGCTCGAACTCTTGCGAGCGCTCTCGCTCGAGCGTCGGTTCGACAAGAACGAGATCCTCGAGCAGTACCTGAATCGCCTGCCATTCGGCGACGGCATCGAGGGCGTCGCGCGCGCGAGCGAGGCGTACTTCGGAGTTCCCGTTTCCGACCTGTCGGTCTCGCAAGCTGCACTTCTCGCCGGGATTCCGCAGGCGCCAAGCGTCACGGAGCCCCGACGGCACCTCGGTCGGGCGCTCGCGAGGCGTGGGTACGTGCTCGCGAGGATGCGCGACGCCCGCTTCATCGACGAGGCAACCCATCGGCTGGCGCTCTCGGAAGTCCCCGTCGTCCGGAATGCGATCCCGCATCCATTCGAGGCGCCGCGCTTTGTCGATGCGTCGCTCGTGGCCCTGCGTTCGCGCGAGCTTGCGCAGCGACGCGGAGTCCTGGAGACCTCCCTCGACCTCGGCGTGCAGCGCGCAACCGAGGAGATCGTTCGTGGCGCCGTCGCACGTTTCGAATCGCGCGGGGTCTCCAACGGCGCGGCGGTCGTCGTCCGAAACGTTACCGGTGAAATGCTCGCGTACGTGGGCGCCGCGCGAAGCGGGAGCGCGGCACCCGGCGGTGAGATCGACCTGTTGCAGGCGCCGCGACAACCCGGATCGACGCTCAAACCATTCGCGTACGAATTGCTGTTCGAACGCGGCGCAACCGCGGCCACGATTCTCGACGACGTCGCAACGCCCATGCTCGGTGCCCACGGCGAACTCTACGAGGCGCGGGACTTCGACGGTGACGAGCGCGGACCGGTCCGCGCGCGAGTGGCACTGGCGTCATCGCTCAACCTCGCGGCACTGGATGTAGTGCGGCGTGTCGGTGTCGATCGATACGGCTCTCGACTGCGTGCGCTCGATCTCGACGCAGGCGGTGCGGTAGCGTCGCAACACGGAGTTGCGGCGGTTCTCGGCAGCGTTGCGGTGAGCGCGCTGCGACTTGCACGCGCGTATGCGACGCTCGCCCGACGCGGAACGAGTGTCTCGCTCTCGTTCGCGCCTCGCGGTGTGCAAGCGGGAATCCGTGTCATGGACGAACGGTCCGCGCGCCTGACGACGGATATTCTCTCCGACGCGCCCGCACGGGTCGATGCGTTCGGCGCTTCGTTGGAGGATCTCGCGCCCGGGATTCGCTTCGCGCTGAAGACCGGTACGAGCGCCGGCTTCCGAGACGCGTGGTCTGCCGTCTTCACCGACGCGTTCACGGTGGTCGTCTGGCTTGGCGATCCAGCGGGTGCACCCCACGCTGGCGTTTCCGGCTTCGACGCCGCAGCTCCGGCGGCCGTGCGAGTTCTCGCGGCGGCGTACGCTCACGCCACGGGTCTCGCCGAGATTCGCACGGCGCCGCGGGTCGAGCCGGCGCCATTCGAGTCAGCGGCCGTGTGTACGCTCAGCGGCCAGCGGCCCTCGTCGCGCTGTCGGCATGTCGTTGTCGAGCGATTCGTTCCCGGATCTGCGCCACGAGTGACGTGCACTCTTCACGACGCGCACGGACGCGACCTCACTCCGCCCCGCCTGCGCGCGTGGGCCGAGCGCACGCATCGCATGGTTGCGCGCGATTCCGGCGACGATCCGACCGGCTCGGCCGCACCCGTGATCTCGATCGTCGCGCCGCACAACGGCGCGCGGTTGCTCGTCGAGCCGTCCCGCAGCGACCCACGCATCGAGCTCCGGGCGCAAGTGGCACGACAGCGCGCCGATGGTGTTCGTTGGGAAATCGATGGCGCGATGATCCGCGGCGCCGTGTGGTCCGCCCGCGCGGGCACCCACACACTCGTCGCCGTGTGGCGTGGCCGACGCAGTCTCGCGTCGGTCGTTACGGTCGTTCAATAGACATCCCTGCGCCCGACAATCTCGGCGCTCACTCACGGATCGAGAAAGCCCTCGACCACTTCGATCGCCGCTTCCCAGCGTTCGAGCGGCGGCATGATATACGCGCCGGCAACTCGGCTTCGGAACGCGCCCAACATCTCGCGCGCGATGGCGACACCTTCCTTGCGCGCCGCCGGCCCGCTGCCGACTTTTCGCATGCGTTCCCGCACGCCGTCCGGGATGTGCATTCCCGGCACTTCGTTGTGCAGAAATTCTGCGTTGCGATAACTCGCAAGCGGCAGTAGCCCGATCACGATCGGAATTCCCAGCGGCTCCGCATCCCGCAAGAAGCGCTCGAGGACTTCCGTGTCGTACACCGGCTGCGTCAAGACCACTTCGGCGCCCGCTTCCACTTTGCGGCGGAGCTTTGCGATCTCGCGATCGTGATCCATCGCAGCGGGTTCCGCGCCGGTGGTCAACAGAAAGCTCGTCGCGCCGCCGACCGGTTTGCCGCCCGGATCCCGGCCCACGTTGAATCCGCGCACCATCTGCAAGAGCCCGACGGAGTCCATGTCGTAGACCGCGGTGCACTCCGGATAGTCCCCCATTTTCGGCGGATCGCCCGTGATGATGACGAGATTTCGCAGCCCGAGTTGGTGCGCACCGAGAACGTGCGCGATCGTGCCGAGGACATTTCGGTCGCGGCAGCAGACATGCAAGAGCGGCTCGATTCCGCACTCGTCCTGCACGCGTGCAGCCATCGCGAGGTTGCTCATGCGCGCGCTCGCACGCGGGCCGTCCGCGATGTTGATCGCATCGATCCCCGCCGCCTTCAGCATCTTGCATGCGTCGAGCGTGCGTCGAAGATCGAGCCCGGCGGGAGGGTTGACCTCGACGCTCGTCACGAAGTGCCGTCCGAGGCGCGAACCGTAGCGCGATTTCTCTTCGCGCGGCACGACGGTGACACCCGGTGCCGGTTCGACGGGGGTCCCTCCCTCGACGGTGTGCGTTTCGCTCGCGGCGTCACTCGCCACGCCGTGCGAGCGCATCTTCGCAGCACCGACGACGCGGCGAATGTGATCGGGCGTCGAGCCACAGCATCCACCGACGATGCTCACACCGAGTTTGAGCAGTCGATTCGCGTACACGCCGAAATACTCGGGGTTCGCCATGTACACGAAGCGGCCCTCGATTCGTCGCGGGATGCCGGCGTTGGGCATCGCGATCATCGGCAGTCCCGGCCCGCGCATGCGTTCCACCATCTCGAAGATTCCGGACGGGCCATCGCCGCAGTTCACGCCAAGAACGTTTGCTCCCCACGCGGCCAGTTGCTCGGCCATTTTCTCAGGCGGCGTGCCGTCGGCCATCGTGCCGAACGCGTCGAACGAGACCATCGTCACGAGGGGAAGATCCGTCACGGCACGCACCGCATCGATGGCGATGTGCAACTCTTCGGGATGTCGCATCGTCTCGACGGCGATGGCATCGACCCCGCCCGACACGAGTCCGCGGACCTGCTCTTCGAACGCCGCACGAATCGCAACGCGTTCGTGATCGGGCAGCCCCTTCAGCGCGAGCCCCGTGGGACCGACCGCGCCACACACGAACGCATCCGTCACCCCGGACTCGGTCACCGCTTCGCGTGCGATGCGGGCGGCCGCGACGTTGATCTCCGTCACGGCCTTGTCGAATCCGTGCCGCGTGAGCCGGTAGCGATTCGCGCCGAACGAGTTCGTCTCGATCATCCGCGCGCCGGCGCGCAGATACTCGACGTGGATCTTCTTCACGAGCGCAGGACGCGAGAGGCACAGCTCGTCGTAGTTCGTCGTGTAGAGCACGCCGCGCTCGTAGAGTTGCGTGCCCATCGCGCCGTCGGCGACGAGCGGCGTGTCACGGATTGCGTCGAGCAACGTGCCCATGGGCGAGGGGTGATAGACCGTGTGCGCGAGACAGGCAAACGGCGACTCGTGCCGCCGGCACGTTCGTTGCTGCCTTGCACGTCTCGTAGAGATCGCGCCCGTTTTCTGGCCCAACGTGACACACGCTCGGGTCCCGACTCGCCTCCTTCGGAAGGACGCCCATGCCATCCAGCGAGAAAAACTCACGCACGCTTCGTCGCGCGCGCAGGCTCGGAGTCCTCCTCGGCATCGTCGCGGGGGGGTGCGCGGCGTCAGTATTTCCTGTCGATTACGATGGCGCCGCGAGCGCGACGTCTCGCGACGGCTCCACCGTCACCGGCGGCGACGCATCGACGACCGTGACGTCCGCGTCGTGCGGACCGGGCAGAACGCGCGCGCAACTGTTCGGTCAGCCGTGTTCTCCCGTCGGCGCGCACTGTCTATCCGGCGCGTGTGAACAACTGGAATGTCGCACGGGCATCTCCGACGCCGGACCGATCTGGCATGGCGTCGTCTGCAACGGACCTCTCGCCCCGCCGTCCCTACATTGCGTCACGTAGAAGCGTCGCGAAGGCGAAGCGCTCAATCGTCGCCAGCCGCGTTGAGCGGCCAGGTACCTACCCGCGCGCCGCCACGAACCGTCGCGCCGCCTCGAAATCGATCGCGCCGCCCGCGCGCCCGTCCGCGCGCAACGCGCTGCCGACGATCACACCGTCCACGCCGTCGAGCCACGCGCGCAATGTCTCTGCGCGCACACCGCTGCCAACCCAGACGGTCGACCCCGTCGCGTGTTTCAACGCGACGGCCGCGTCGAGATTCGCGGGAGCCCCCGTGTGAGCGCCCGTGACAATCACGGCGGACGCGCCACCGCGACCGATCGCCTCGCGCGCCTCGTCCTCGAGTGACCACGCCGCGAGCGGAGCACTGTGCTTCACGCCGACGTCTGCGATCACATCGATGTCGTTCGCGTGAAGGGCCGCGCGCAACCGCGCGATCCGTGCTCCGTCGCCTTGCACGACGCCCTGGTCGCAGACCCGCGCCCCGACGAGCACATTGATCCGAACGAACTGCGCGCCGGCCGCGACGGCCACCGACATCGCCGCGATCCCGTCGTTGCGCAGCACGTTCACGCCGATCGGCTTGCCGCTTGCACGACGTGCCGCGTCGGTCGCGACCGCCATCGCCGCGATCGTCTCGTCGGGAACGTCCGTGGCGAAGAACGGTGCGTCCCCGAAATTCTCGACGAGCACGGCGTCGAACCCCGCCTGTGCGAGCGTTTCGGCATCTCGTGCGCAGGCGTCGACGACGGGTTGCATCGAGCCGCGATACCCCGGCGCGCCGGGCAGCGCGGGAAGATGCACGACACCGATCAGCACGCCGCGACGCTGCGCGAGGCTCACGCGGACACCGCGTTGATCGGCATTCCGTGTGGCCTCGAGCCTCTTCTTAGAACCCGCAGCAATACACGTCGGGATCGGGATTGCGGAACATGTTCAATCCCGGACGGCAGCCGGCCTGCGCCGCCGCCTGGTGATTGCCGTCTCCCTCGACTCGCCAGCCCATGGGCGGTGCGCCGATCGAGCGACAATTGCCGTCGAGATCCGAACGGCGCGTGCGTTCGAACGCCGCCGCAGCGGGAACGGCCGGCGCGACCGTGACGCCCGAAAAGTCCGGGCAGCAGTACACGTCGGGGTCGGGGTTGTTGAACATGTTCAGTCCCGTGCGACAGCCCGATTGTGCGGCCTGCGCGTGTTGGTAGTCGCCCGTGACCACCCAAGCGACGGGCGGTGCGCCGATGGAGAGACATCGCTGATCGAGGTCCGTGCGACGATTGCGCGCGAACGGTGGTTGCGCGCTCGCCATCGCCACGGGAGGCGTGTACACGGGCGCGCTTTGGTACACGGGTGCCGACGCCACGACGGCGCCGGCCGGCAGCATCGGACAGCAGTAGATGTCCCGGTCTGGGCGGCCGAACATGTTGAGGCCCGGTCGGCAGCCGATGTTCGCCGCCGCGCCGTGGCTGTAATCGCCGAGCACGCGGTAGCCGAATGGCGGCGCGCCGATGCCCTGGCATGAACGATCGAGATCCGCGCGGCGCGTTCGATCGAAGTTGTAGTTCGGCGCACCGGCGACGACGGTTGCGCCGACGCTCGGTGCGGGCGCTTGGACATACACGTACCGAGTACCGAGACAACCCGACGTGGCGGACGCGAAAACGAAAAACGCTGTGAGCTGCCGCACAATTTCCTCCAGGTCCCGACACGGGACGAACAACGGGAGCGCGAGTCTGCCACGCCCTGCCATCGGTGGAAATACGTCGATCGCCCCGTCGATTCTTCCCACGCGACCGCGGGGGGTCAGCCCCGCGGATGTCGCTGGGCGGCCGGCAGCGCCGCGAATCGAGAGCGGATCTCGCGGACGATGGCCGGCGCGTCCGGGCGGATCGAAATCGCCGGTGCACGCGAAACGATCGCCGCACGTTCGCGCGCATGACGAACGCGCGCGGCGGCGGCGTCGAGACGCGTTCGAAGCGCCGGATCCACGGCGGCGACGCTCGCGAGGTGGCGGATCACGCTCGACGCCACACCCTGGGAATGCGCGACGAGCAACAGATCGCATCCTGCGCGCATCGACTGCAGTGCGGCCGTCTCGACGCCACGACCGCGCACGGCGGCCATCTGCAAGTCGTCGCTCATCGCCAGCCCCTCGAAACCCAGATGGCGTCGCAGAACGCCTTCGATGACCGCCGACGAGAGCGATGCGGGCAGCCGCCGATCGATGCCTTCGTACACGACGTGCGCGAGCATCACGACGTCGGTCTGTGCGAGACATGCGCGAAACGGCACGAGCTCGACTCGATCGAGACGTTCGAGGCCGTGCGGCACGCGTGGAAGACCCGCGTGGCTGTCGACCGACGTGTCCCCGTGTCCGGGAAAATGCTTTCCGCACGCCAGAACGCCCGACGACACGATGCCATCGACGAATGCGCGGCCGTGACGCGCGACGCGCGCGGGCTCGCTCCCGAACGCGCGGGCCAGGTCGACGACGTTGCGGCGCGACGTCCGCACATCCAGCACCGGCGCGAGGTCGAGGTTGACGCCGACGCTGTGTAGTTCCGCGCCGATGGCCGCGCCCGCGCGGCGGGTGAGGTCCACGTCGTCGATCGTGCCGAGCCAGGTCATCGACGGAAAGCGCGTGAGCGGCGGGGACAGGTGTTCGACGGGGCCGCCTTCTTGATCCGCGGCGATGAGTGGCGGTGGACCCGTGCCCGCCGAGCTGCGCGCGTCGTCGCAAATCGCCGTCAGCTCGCCGAGGGCGCGAAAGTTGTTCCGGCGGACGAAGAGACCGCCGAGAGCATTCTGCGCGAGCAGGCGGCGCAACATTGGCGGAAGCCCGCGGCCGTACCAACCCGTCATGACGCACGAGCCCGCGAGGGCCAGAAGCTCGGCCGACGGCTGTGGCGCGCCCGGGGTTCGTGCCCGGGGCGGGGAAGTCGCCGACGCCGACTGCGCCGCGGCGATGTTCGCGGCGAGCAACGGCGACGCCGCGAGCATGGCGAGGAACGCGCGACGGTCGAAGGGGACGGCCACCGACGTGAACCATAGCCCGGTTCTTGCGCGAACCGAACAATGAGGGTAGCAGCGAAGCGCATCGCCATGGCCGACAAGTCCCTCGCGAAACGAACGTCTTCCACGCCGTCTGCCGCCGCCGGCGGATCGTCGACGCCGTCGGCGTCAACCACGCCGTTCCAGTGGCGCAACATCGCGATCATCGTCGGCGTGCTGGGCGTTGCGTGGCTGACGGCTCTTGCGACGGGCAGCAAGATCTTTCTCGTCGTCGTCGGCGTGATCACCGTGACCGTGCTCGGGCTGCTCGGGTACGTCTACCGCTGGTACACGAAACAACGCGACATGATGGAGTTGCTGAAGACCGCGAACCTGTCGCCGCAGGCGCGGAAGGAAGCGCTTGCGAAGCTTCAGTCTGCCAGCGGCGCGGACAAAGACGTGATGAATCTCGTCGCGCGCGCACAGCTCGAGGCGCAGGAAGATCCTGAGAAGGCTCTCACGACGCTCGAGTCGATCGACATGAAGAAAGCGCCGGCAATGATCGCCGACGACGTCCGAGCGTTCCGTGCGCAGCTGTACCTGATGCTCGGGCGTCCGAGCGAGGCTCGCCCGCTCGCCGACGAGATCAACGTGAAGAACGCGCAGCAGCCCGAGGCGCGCGGAATGATGGCCGCAACGGTGGCGCAGACCTGGGCGCGGACAGGCAAGCACAAGGAAGCTCTCGAGTTGCTTCAGACCATCAAGCCCGACGACGCGGAGTATGGCCAGGCGCGCATGCCACTTCTCATGGCACGGGTGTACGCATGCTTCGCGGGCGGACAGCTCGAGAACGTCAAGCGCGACCTCGGCGCACTCGTTCGGCAAGACCCCAATCTGCTTGCGGTGTTCGTGAACCCGAAAGGGAAGGCGCCGCCGCAGCTTCAGAAGATTGCAAAAGACGTGTTGCAGCGATCGCCCGAGGCGCGGAAGTTGGCGATGCAGAACGCGCCGCGCTCGCAACGTCGGATGCGCTGACGGCTCGGACGCTCGACGTGAACGGCCTGCACGATTCGAGACGGGGCCGATGCGCTCGGCTCATCGAGACCTTCCAACACGCGACACTCGCCGCGCTCGTCGCAGCGGCGGCAGCGGGTTTGACCATGAGCTCGTGTGCTCGAAGCAGCGCGCCTCGGTCCGTGTCCGGGACAATCGACGCGCACGTCGAGCCCGCCGTTTCGTGCATGGTCTACCGCCCGTGCGGCTGCGAGACGACGTGCGCGGGGATCAGCGTGGCGCGGTCCTCTCTGGCGCCGGGACTCGAGATGCCGATTGTCGCCGGCGAATCGTGTGGTCACCGCGCGCGCGTGGAGACGGCCGTCGGCATGGACGGTCGGATCACGTTGATCCTGGGGAGTGGCGAACCGTGCGAACACCGATGCGGCATGGCCGCGCTCCAAGCGGTTGACCCCACGATGTGCGTCGGGCGCTGCGATCGCTGCGGGGCCGGACGTCCGTGACGTCCCCGACGTCCGTGAGCGCGAACAGCGCGCGAGCTACTGTCGCGATCCCGGATTCGGGATGATCTTCAGTCGGCGATCCATGCCGTCGCCTTCGCTGCGGGTCGTCACGCCCGGAAACTGCGACAGCGCCATGTGAACGACCCGTCGATCGCGCGCGCTGAGCGGGTCGAGGGTGATGACCTGCCCTTGTCGCATCGCCTGTTCGCCGAGCCGCTCCGCCATCTGCGTGAGGGACTTCTCGCGCCGTGCACGGTAGCCCTGTGCGTCGAGCGTGATGAAGACTCGGTGACCGCCCGGGAACCGCGATGCCACGCGGCCGGCGAGCAGTTGCAACGCGTCGAGAGTCGCGCCCTTCTTGCCGATCGCGAGGCCGGCGTCCTCGCCGCGGAACTCGAACACGACTTCTTCGCCCTCGATTCGGTTGTGAAGCTCCACGTCGAGATCCATGAGATCGAGCGTCTCGTCGAGGAACTCGCGAACTTCTTCCATGACCTGCAACCGTTGCTCGGGCGTCGCGTTCTCTTCACTTTCGTCCTGCACGTCGGACTCCTTTCTTGTCGGCGCCTGAGCGGGGATTGCCCTTGCCCAGTTGCGCCGAGTCGGTCGATGGAAGCGGTTTCACTTCGATCGCGTCGCCGGGGGCGGCCTTCACGATCTTGTCGATCTGCGCTTTGGTAATTCGCTGTTGCACGATGGCGAGCGCACTGTTGGTCAACATGTACAACGCCAGCCCGGCCGGGAGAAACAGCGAGATCGCCGTCAGGAACACCGGCATGAAGTACAGCATCATCTTCTGCTGCATCGGGTCTGGCATCGCTGGCGGCATCAGCTTGCTCTGCACGAACATCACAGCGCCAAGCGTCAGCGGAAGCACGTAGTACGGATCCGGCGCGGACAGATCCCGCCACCAGAGCGTGAACGGTGCGTGGAACAGTTCGACCGAAGTTTGGAGCGTCGTGTAGAGCGCCCACCAGATCGGCAGTTGCGCAAGCTGCGGCAGGCAACCCGACAGCGGGTTGACCTTGTGCTTGCGATACAACTCCATCGTCGCCAGGCCCTTCTGCTCCTGGTTGTCCTTGAACTTCTCGTTCAAGACATCCAGTTCGGGCTTGAGCTTCTGCATCATCGCCATCGTCTTCGTGCTGCGCGCGAGCAGCGGGAAGAGCGTGAGGCGGACGATGACGGTGAGGAGCATGATCGCCACGCCCCAGTTGTGAACGAAGGCGTAGAGGGCCTGGAGCAGCCGCAGCAGCAGTCGCGCGATGATCGCGAAGAAGCCGAGATTGACGGCTTCACGAAGCGGTGCGGCCGCGGCGGCCAGCGTCGCGCCGAGCTTGGGACCGAAGTACGCAAGCACCAGGAAGTCTCGGCTCGCGCCGCGCTCGATCACCGACGGGCGCCATGAGAGCGAACCGCGGACCAGCGATCCCGTCGCTTCGTCGCCGCGGTACCCGTCCTGCGAGCGCAAGTGACACGCGGCTTCGTCGCCGCCGAGGGGCACGAGCGCCGACAGCATGTACAAGTTGCCGAGCGCGACGAACTGCGCGTTGCGAAACACGCCGTCGTTCCAGTAGCGCAGGTCCTCGCGGTTGTTCCGGAAGATTCTCCCGTCGCCGGCGGCGCGGCACACGCCTTCGGTCACCTGCCACGACTGACGGAAGAATCCGCCGCTCTCCTCGCTCCGCGCGACCCAATGGAACAACGACTGCCCGACGCGCACGCGGCCAGGAGTCCCGTGGTTGATCACCGTCGTACGAACGATGAACGAGAAGTCTGCAGCGCCGCGAATCGCGCGCCGCACTTCGATGTCACTGCCGTCGGGCGTTGCAACCAACTCGACGCGGCGCCGCGCCGAGGATTCGACGCGAAAGGTGAGGTACGACGGGAGCACGTTGCGGCCGTCGCGCTCGAACACGATGTCGGTCCGCAGCGGCGTCGCGTACTCGAAGCGCGTTGTCGAGATGTTCATCGCCTGCCCCGTGCGCTGGTCGCGGAACTGCGGATGAACGATGCGGAGATTGTGCAACGTCCCGGAGTACGTGCTGACGGTCGCCGTGAGTCCGCCCGTTTCGATCGGAACTGTTTGCTCGTTTCCACGTTCGGCGGCCGCGGGCGCCGTTGCGTAGCGCTGGTCGGGTGGAACCGGATGCTCGCTCTTGCGGAAGAAGAGGAAGTACCCGAGCGCGACGAGACCTCCGACAAGCAAGACCGAGCGGAGTCGTGAATCCATGAGCTAGGCGCTCCCTTCGGCGCGGACCGCCCGAATCTGTTCGTCGTCCGTGCCGGGATCGACGCAGATCGTCGTCGCGGGGGGGGGCGGGTCGTAACCGCCCGCGTGCCAGGGGTGGCACTTGCAGAGCCGCTTGGCGGCGAGCCACGAACCGCGCGCGGCGCCGAATCGCGCGATGCAGGCCGAGGCGTAGCGCGAGCACGACGGCTCGAAGCGGCACGCGTTGCCCAAGAGCGGCGAGAGCAGCACGCGGTACACGCGCAAGAGCAGCAACAGCAACGCGCGGATCATCGCGGGCGGGGTCCTTTCGGGGACGCGGGGCTCGGCGAGCCGAGGTCCGCGCGTCGGATCTTTGCGCCCGCGACGCGCTGCGGTCCAGCACCGGTCGACCGTAACTGCGTCCCAGGACCCCTGGACGATGGAACGGCACGCGTCGCCGATCGCTCGCGCCGACGCGTCAGGGCGGCGAGCAGCTCGTCGCGCACCGTCGGAAAGTCCAGTTCTGGCGCGTTTTCACGGGCGATGACCACACAGTCGTGCCCCACCGGAAACGAACCCTTGTGCAGTCGGAAAACTTCCCGCACGAGCCGTCGCACGCGATTGCGGCGAACGGCGCTCCCGACCTTTCGCGCCGTCGTGATGCCCAGGCGGCCCGGGCCATCGTCCTCGCGGTTGTCGAGTATCAGCACGAAATGCGTCGCATGAATCCGGCGTCCGCGCGTCTGTGCGACGCGAAACTCGGCACGCCGCAACATCCGGAGCGATTTGGGAAACGCGTTGGCTGCGTGCGATTCGGGGGCGGCCGTCGGCATGGCGCGAACAGTGGCTACGGGCAGCGGGCCGGACGGCGGGGGAGCGACCTACTTCTTGTAGGTCGAGACCGTCAGTCGCGAGCGCCCTTTGCGGCGGCGGTTTTGCAGCACTTTGCGGCCGCCTTCGGTGGCCATGCGCGCGCGGAAACCGTGCGTGCGCTTTCGATGCGTGCGGCTGGGCTGATACGTGCGCTTCACGACAAACGCCTCCGGGGAAAGAGAGAGAGAAGGAGCCTTAGGGGGGCCGCGGAGGGAATCACCGGAGCGAAGGGAAGTCAAGGAGCGGAGGAACGAACGGGAATGGGACGGAAGAGCAGGGGCGACGGCGAGTGCGAGCGGGACGCGGACCGTGACCGGGACGGGGAGTG
>ORMF010410146.1_pt1 | contig 145984 bp, 178 predicted proteins | sample 1779871 | NCBI WGS metagenome assembly ORMF01 (sample SAMEA104232316, study PRJEB22302) | groundwater metagenome | biome: forest; feature: aquifer; material: groundwater | place: USA | collected 2011-08-07 | depth 5.4 m | reverse complement strand
TGCTGTGCAAGTTGCTGCGCCTCTTCAATAAATTTTAAGTAGTCATCATACTCTTCTTTTGCCAAGAGGCATCACCTCTCCTTTTGTGCTAAAAGGAGGCTATGCCTCTTTTACTTAAAACTTAGGTTCGCACCAGAGCCGGCTACCATAACATTTAAAAAGCATTTAGAACCCCTTTTTCTATGACTCTTAAAGAACGCTTAAAGACCTTTATCCAGGAATGCATCAGAGTTTTCCGCATTACTAGAAAGCCCTCTGGAGAAGAGTTTAAAATCATTGTCAAAGTGTCAGGCATAGGTATCTTAGTTATTGGATTGATCGGCTTTGTCGTTCATATCCTTTGGGAGAGTTTAGCTTAAGATGGCTATCTACGCATTACGAACCACATCGAACAGAGAAGATCAAGTGATGGATTTTGTAGTGACGAACATCCAAAAAAAGAAACTTCCTATCTTCAGCATTATCAGACCTCATGGATTAAGAGGATATATCTTCATTGAATCTGACAGCAAACAGGCTTGTGAAGAAGCTTACTTTAAAGTGCCTTATGCACGAGGGCTTTTAGGCGCTCCTGTTGACTACAAAGAAATTGAACATATGCTTGAACAAGTCAAAGTCCAAATGAATATCCAGAAAGGAGATATTGTCGAGATTATCTCAGGACCATTCAAACGAGAACAAGCAAGGGTCACTAGAGTTGATCAAACAAAAGAAGAAGTTGTGGTTGAACTTCTGGAAGCAGCAGTTCCTATTCCTATCACAGTCAAACTTGATTCTGTCAAAGTCGTCCGCAGAGATGCAGATGATGATAAGAAAGAAAAGGACGAATAACTATGGCTAAGAAAGAAAAGATAGATATGATGGTTGAAGGCGGAGCAGCAAAGGCTGACGCTAGCTTGAGCCAGAAGCTTGGACCATTAAAAATCAACATCCAAGAAGTCCTCAAAAAAGTCAACGAGAAAACTGCCGCATTCAAAGGCATGAAGATTCCTGTTAAATTATTTGTTGATCCACAAACCAAAGAGGTTGACATTACTGTAGGCACTCCACCAGTCTCTGAACTCTTGAAGGGAGAATTAAAACTAGAGAAAGGATCTGGAACACCTAACAAGGAAAAAATCGCTAATATTGCCATTGAACAACTCATCAAAGTTTTCAAAATGAAGCAAGACTCCATGCTGGACAGAACTACTAAAGACGCAGTCAAATCTTTGGCAGGCTCTTGCAACTCCTTAGGCATTTTAGTCGAGGGTACTGATTCTCATAAGTTCACTCTAGATGTTGACGCTGGAAAATATGACACCATCTTGAAACAGGAAACAACTGTAGTTGCTCCTGAAAAATTGAAACAATTACACTCACAATTAGCAGAAGTACAAGATAGATTAAAGAAAGAAGCTGAAAAAGCTAAGGCTGAAGCAGACGCCGCTGCGGCTGCTGCTACTGCTGCAACACCAGCAGCTGGCGCACCAGCAGCAACAACTGAAGCCAAGCCAGATGCGAAGGGAGCTTCTGCTGCGGGCGCGAAACCTGAAGCAGCGAAACCTGAAGCAAAAGCCGCTGCTAAGCCAGAAGCGAAACCTGCCGCAAAGAAATAATTAAGGGTAGAAAGTAAATTTAGGCATACTGACGATTCTAATACAATCATAGTCCCTTATTATTGTTGAAAATTCTTTTGTTAGAAATGTAGTGAATTCTTTCAGTTGATATATATTTTCCACCTCTAGATCAACCTCATAGTCCCACTCAGCTAAAGTCTTCATGATGGCAAATACTCTATTATTCATTCTAATATATCTTACTAGACTTCTTATTTTCTCTTCTGTATGATTATTCAGATAAAGGAGAATCTTATAGTGAGCTTGTTCTATCTTTTCTTCACTAAGTGTAATAGTAAATCCTAAAATAATCTTCTCTTGTATTAACTTCTTCATCCTTTGTATTACTGAATCTGGAGAAATATGTAATATCTTTGACAATTCTATGGAAGATAGTCTTGCATTTTTAGCAAGCAGATAACAGAGTTTTTTATTTGTCTCATCTAAAACTACTGTCTCTTCTTCTCCTTGATATTTTGGTGCCGCTGTCTCTTTTCTTTTTCTATCCAACAAATAATCCCTAGGAAGAAATTCTCCAGTAAGATTAATTGAAATTGTTTTTCTCATGATAAATGGGCTAAAAGAATTGTATATACCCATTATTAATTTCTCTAATTGCACTTGATTTTCTACAGCTACTATAAATGCTATGTCAAAATTGCCTTCAAGATCACCTATCCATGCAACATGCTTATTCTCTCTTAGATATTCAATTATTCTTGTTTTCTTTTCTTCATCGGTGTTTTGTAATTTAAGCAGAACTTGATAAGGAGTAACTTTTAATTTTGGTTGATTGATTATGGTAATAAAACGACTTACAATACCTTCTTTTATAAGATTATTTACTCTATAACGAACTGTTTCTTGCGCTACTTTAGTTGACTTTGCTATTTGAGCATAACTCATTCTCGCATTTTGATCTAAACAATAAAGAATTTGTTTATCTTTCTTGTCCATTTCTACTATTTTGTAGATATAATATATAAATTTATCGTTTTTTAGTAAATAATTAAGCATAACTTTAATATAAGTGTGATTAGAATAGATGTGTAATGGAGATTAACAATGAAAAAAAGCTTGAAAACAGGATTAATGGAAACCTGTGATGAATTTGGGAAAACCTGTGTTAAATTTGGGATTGTGTCTTCGCTCTTATTTGCTAATACAGTATCTTGGGGTATATCTGACTCACTACGAACACGAGAAGCACTACGATGGTCTAATGCAAACAATCTCGTTAAAACTGTTACCTCAGCCAAAGAAGAGAGGGGTGTTGTTCTAGTTACAGCTACTGTCTGGCAAGAAACTTATGCAACTAAAGTGACTTTTGATGACAATTCTACTGCCTTTCTTTATTATCGTGAAGCACCTCTTCTAACACTTATATATGGAGATATGTTTCAACCAAAAATAGGAGAGCGTTATGAAGTCAGTGATTCTTTAGGCTTAATTCGGAAGATTGATTGACACTGATGGTTGTGTTTATTATTGCAAGAGAGAACAAAGGCATTATGTTGGATTTACTAATCATGATAAACAACTCTTTCAAGACTTTAAAGATGTGACTTTAAGCTTAGGCTATTCGTTTGTGAAAGGAAATGCTACGAATGTTTGTCTTTATAGAAAGGATCATGCAGCTCGACTTGTACAAACTATTAGACCTCTAAAAGCTCTTAGAGCAGGTTTAATATCCTCTCTGTAAAAAATAGTTTTATATACCCATAATTTCTCGCATTTCCTGAGGGGCCGTAGGATAACTTGGTTAATCCTCGAGCCTTGGGCTTGGGTTTTAAGAACCTTAGAAGAAAGTTCGCGATCCCGGTTCAAATCCGGGCGGCCTCATTCATAGTAACCTTTAAAAAGGCCTTCTCAACACTCTTGTATCACGGTTCTTTTCTCAAGTGCACAGCACACGAAAAGAACATGCATATACTATGGCAACAAAGAAAGTAGGTTCTGCGGGCCGTTTCGGCATTCGTTACGGTAAGACTATTCGCGTGAAGATTACAGACATTGAAAAACGACAACGTGGACGACATATCTGCCCCTACTGCAACAAGCAACAAGTCAGACGCGTCAGTCTAGGTATCTATGAATGTAGAAAATGTAAAGCTAAATTTACAGGGAGAGCATATACTGCTGTATAAACCATGGCTAACAACGTCACTTACAAATGTTTTTCTTGCGAAAAAATAGTCAAGCAGGAATATGTGAAAAAGAAAATCCGATGCCCTTACTGCGGTTACAAAATTCTCTACAAACCACGAACGACCACAGTCAAGATTCTTGCGAGGTAAATATGACGCCAACCTCTGCTGCCGATGAACAGATTGCTCAGCTGCAGCAACAGGAACAACAACTACAACAAATGATCTTACAGCGACAAACTATGCAGTCTCAACTCTTAGAAACTGAGAATGCTTTAGACACTTTGGCTAAGACCAAAGAATATCCTTTTAAAATGGTTGGTCCTTTACTAGTTGCTGTAGACAAACAGGAACTCCAAGCAGAATTAGATGCAAAGAAAGATACGCTTACTATTCGATTGAAGAATGTAGAACAACAAGAGGAGCAGTTGCGCAAGAAGTTCCAGGACGCTCAAGAAAAACTTCTGAAACAACTGCAGCAAAAATAAGGAAAGGGTGATGACTATGGACATACAAACAATTATGGAATCATTGGCCATGATCGAAGAGGACAGTAGCGTCCCTAAGAATGTGCGTGCAAAGATCAAAGACGCTATGAGTTTACTCCTTGATGAGAACGGAAAATCTACAGCCATCAAACTTGACCAAGTGATGCAACAACTTGATGACCTTAATGAAGATCCCAATCTTCCTCCTTACACGAGAACACAAATCTGGAACGTAGTAAGCACACTTTCGCAAAAACAGTGATAGTGTATAGAAATCTTTATATAGGAAGACTATGTTTGAGTAATAACAGGTGACATGAACAATGGCCATTTTTTCCCGCATTAAGGAGCGTTTAGGATTTGGTGCGCCTGTAGATGACTATGCGGCAGAATATGAGGATGATTTTGTCGAGATTGATACCAAGAAAGATATTGGCAACCGTTCCAAGATTATAGTTCGTTCTTTTGCCTTGACTGAATTTGCTGACGTCAAAGATGCCTTAGATGCTTTACGAGAAGGCTATACTATCGCTCTAATTAATATCAAGCCTTTACGCGACAAGGATATGATAGAGTTGAAAAGAGCTATTGACAAAATTAAAAAGACCTGCGACGCTTTGGAAGGAGATATCGCAGGCGTCAGCGAAAACTTCATTGTCGTGACTCCATCATTCGCTCACATTTATAGAAATGTTGAGACTGAAGAAGTCAAGACACTGTAATTCTCATATAACTAACTGCACAGCTTTGCCCTGAACAGTGGAAACTATCAACATAATTTATATACCTTTGAGAAAATAAGCACAACACACACCAATGGTCAAAAATCTTCCTTTATATATCAGTTCATGCATGAAACAAAATGGACGAAGGAGCTTGAAAAATCTCCCGAGATCATTAAATCGCCTAAATGATTCAAATGATCCTTTTATAATCGCTTCTTTGGAAGTTATGCTGGGAAGCAAAAAGAAAAAACTAGCATTGATTCATCAAGATCCTGATCTTGCGGAGCGCATCTTCACTGTATTTGGAGATTCTCAATTGGGAGAGTTATATGTGAAAACATATCGATATAGTGATGAAAGACACCACTCTGCTTATTTTATCTCTGTCGCACTTGGAAATCCCGTACCAAGAAGAAATCCTGTATTGCTCTTCAATGGACAACCTTATCAGCGAGATCTAAAACTCTGGGGAGCATAACAAAGCAAACCTTTTTAAATTTTCTTTTCTAAATATACTTATGCAAACTTTAGATGGACAGCCATGCCCGATGTGCCTGAAGAAGACACTGACGCTTTCCGAAGACGCCATAGATGTGCCTCCGTTCGGCAAATTTTTTGTCTTTGGCATGCAATGCAAAGATGCTGAATGCGGCTTCCAAAAATCTGACGTTGAATCTGAGCAACCGAGAGATCCCTGCAAAATTACGTTTACGATTGAAAAGGATAAAGATATGACTGTACGAGTGATTAAATCTTCAGCTGCAACATTATCCTTCCCACAATTGCGACTCAGTGTTGAGCCTGGCGTTGATGCAGTCGGCTACATCTCTAATATAGAGGGAGTTTTACAACGCTTTGAAGAAGTCTTGAAAGCTGAGAAAGACATTGCAGAAGAAGACGAAGACAAGACGAAATGCAAAAATCTCTTGAAGAAGATCTGGAAGATTAAATGTGGAGATGTTCCTACAAAAATGGTTATAGAAGATCCTACAGGCAATAGCGCAATTGTATCTGATAAGACAGTTGTTGAGAAGTTGAAAGCGAAGAAGAGCAAAGAATAATTATGAATTAATATTTGTTATTAACATTTTACAAATTCCTCTTCATTTACTTGCGCTAGTTTAAGAACATTTTTTAACGTCGGAAGCTTTATCTCTTGATGATTTGGAACTACTGTGCCGACTGCTCCTTCTGGAGTTTCTTTTCTAAGCACAATATGACTTCCTTTCTGTCTAATTATACTAAAACAAAACTTATTGCAAAGAATTTTTATGCCTTCTTTTCCTGAGCATTTCTTAAGAAGACTCAACCTCTTTCACCTCAAATGTAGTTAGCATTGGGTGAGAAGATTCTTTCAATGGAAATTCTTCCAGATAGAGCTCAGTTGCCTCTTTCAGATTGTTGATGGCTTCTTCTATGGTCTTCCCCTGGCTTGCTGTGCCTATTTCAGGGCATTTTGCCACATACATGTCTTCTTCTTTTTGAATAATGGCAGTGAAGAGTTTCATTATCATCTTTAATCACTCATTCTCTTTAAATGTTGTTCCTCTTCAATAGTTTTTCTGCTCTTTTTTCGCAAAATAACATAGCTTTTCCGTAAGTCTTTCTGCGGTTTATAAAAATCCTCTACTTAGAAGATCTTCCCATGTGGAATCTCCGACAACAACTGCAAATTCTCTGGCTGTCAACAATGGCTTTTCAAATTTAGCAACGTCTTCAATAGCAATCCTTGGACAGGCTAACTCAACGAAGACATCGACATTATAGAGATTGACTAATTTATCATTTGTTATTTCATTCATAGTGATGACAACATATTTCTTACCTGCTTTCTTTAATCGATTCATAGCATATTCTACTGAACCAAACTGCTGACCTTCCTTGACACCAACGATGATGCCGAACGTTTTTGCTTCTTTCGCTTTCTCTATGGCAGCGAATCGTTGCTTGATAATTTTATTTTTTAGGGAATCCATGTTCGCAATCTCTTCGTTGTATGGGTCTAGCAAAATAATAGGCTTGTTGACTGACAAGGCTGCACCTAAAGCGTGGAATTTATTGCCTAAAATTAAGAATGCCTCAATATTCTTGCTGACTACTTTCAAAGCATTATATTCACAACCCAAGACTTGCCCATCATAGAATGCATGTCCTTTCTTGAGAGGAATAATAACTTTTTTTCCTGCCTTCTCCAAGACTTCTTGCACTTTTGGCAATTGATGGAGATGCTGCACTGAAGCAATGAGACCTATGTTAATGTATGGTTTTAATTCTGGCAGTGTTTTTTTCAACAAACTGTCAATGTTTTTTCTATAATGCGCTTCCACATAGAGGACTGGGAAGGATGGTTCATAAAAAGGAGCATGACCATAGATGACTATTAAATCTGCTTGAATAATCTTTGCTTCACCAATAGCGATATCACAAGCACCCCACAATGGCTCACCAGAAACTACGACTTGTACTTTTGCTTTGTCTTGTATAAGCTCGGCTAAACGGACTGCCTCTTTCTTGAGACCTTCAGGTACTTGCAGCAAGACCCGCTTTGGTTTTCGCTTTTTGAGCTCTTGCAAGAGCCTGTCTTCTTCAAAGTCGTACATAGCATAAAAGTTAAAAGAACCCTAGATAAAGGTTTTCCTATTCTTCTAGAGTACTCTTTGTTTGTGTTAAAATTGTTTTTGCAAGCTCTAGCAATTCATTATAAAGATCATCCTTGAGAGAAAGCTCTGTTCCATATTGATATTGTTCTCTTATCTCTGTTGTTGTTTTTTCATTGTGATGATCTGCATCGAATGACGCAATCTTTTCTATTATTTCTTTTTTCAAATTTATTTTACCTTCTTCAATGAGACTGTTTATTAATGCAAATGTGCACTCCTGATTTCTTGATTCATACCCAAATTTTACAGCGATTGCTAATAGACAATGATACATTGCATAAAAAATAGAGCTAGCACTGAGATCTGAAAAGTCTCCTTTCTTCAAATAGATTGTTGCTTTTAGGTAGTGCTCTGCTTTTTTGACATGCTCTCTTGCTTTGGTGATATCTGACTTCATTTTTATTAAACCTCTATGTTTTCCAGACTCTTTTAGCTCATTTTCAGCTTTTCTTAAACACCACTCCACTTTATTTTCTGTATGACTCATTTTACAAGCATCCGTATGAAAAAATCTTCTCCCACTATTATTTTTCCTTTGATAGCATTCAGTATAACTTTGTCTTTTTTCTCAATATTCTTTAGCAAATCTTGCTTGGTTTGATAGAGAGGATGGATTTTCTTTATATTAATTGCATTTATTTCTTCTATTTCTTTTTTCACTAATGAGAATCCTCTTTTGTTAGTTACTAGTAGCACATCAACATCATTTGCTTCTTGATATTTTTTCAATACTGAGCCGAACAGGATAGCGCTATCAATATGTTTAATTTTCTTAATTTCATTAGTCCACATCTTAACATAAGGATGAGCCTGTTCAACTTCTCTCCTTAGTAAAAAACTTAGATAATTCAGAACATATGCGCTAGTGTTATTTATCTTGTAGAAAGTTGCTTTTCCTAATTGCTGCGCCAGAAGTACATTCTCCTTTTCTAATCGCTTTACAATCTTTAATGCCCCCATAGAGCTTATCTTCATTTCTTTAGCTAAACTATTTGCATTATAAGCTAATTCTGGGCTTTTCAAAATCCTTAATACTATTTCCATCTCATACTTAGATATGTCATTCATATAACTTCACAGTTTATATATATAAACTACTAGTTTAAATAGTTATCTATGATGGTTTTCTTGCAGAGTTTTTCTGATGGCATAACTATTATAAATCTTAGTGTTAGCTGTCTTCTGATGAAAGGGCATGAAAAGAGCGAGAAGATCATGAACATCGCCACCAAGCGAGGCTTCTTCTTTCCTACTGCTGAAATCTACGGCGCTAAAGCTGGCTTTTGGACTTATGGCCATCTAGGCACTCTCATGAAACAGCAATGGCAGAATCTTTGGAAAACCTATTTCTTAGGATTAAGTCCTGATTACTGGGAGATTGAAGGAGGCTATATCTTGCCTGAGAAAGTCTTTCAAAGCTCTGGGCATTTAGCAAATTTCAATGATCCTTTAGTAGAATGTAAAAAATGTCATACTCGCTTTCGCGCAGATGATTTTGTTGAAGAACAATTAAAAATTAAGACTTATGGACTAGACACTTCTGCGCTTGACAAGCTTATCAAAGACAATACCTTAGCATGCACGAACTGCAAAACCAAAGACTTTGACACTGTGAAATGGTTCAACATGATGTTCCAAATGCAATTGGGAGCAACCAAAACTGAACCTGTTTATTTATCTCCTGAGACTGCACAAAATCCTTTCTTATCGTTTAAACGAGAATTTATGGCATTACGAGAAAGAATTCCTATGGGATTGGCCATGATTGGGAAAGCTTTCAGAAATGAGATCAGTCCGAGACAAGGATTTTATAGACTGCGAGAATTCTGGCAGGCTGAATTGCAAATCTTCTTTGATCCGGCAACCATTAATGAGTGTGATGATTGGAAACCTGTTGAAAAATACAAACTGCAGATTAGTTTTGCTGAAAAGGGCAAGGCTGGAGCAGTCAAGGAAGTCACTTGTGATGAGCTTAATAAAAAACAACAAATCCCTAAATTCTATGCTTACCATATGGCTAAGATTCAACAATTCTACTTAGACAAACTTCAGATTCCCAAAGACAAATTCCGCTTTAGGGAACTCGATAGCAATGAACGCGCATTCTACAATAAAATTCATTTTGATATGGAATTAGACTTGGAAACCTTGGGTGGCTTCAAGGAAGTTGGCGGATGTCATTACAGAACAGACCATGATCTTGCTGGACATCAAAAGGGATCTAACGATAAGCTAGAAGTTTTGTCTAACGGCAAGAAGATTTTACCTCATGTCCTAGAATTGAGTTTTGGTATTGACAGAAACATCTGGTCTTTGCTAGACATCAACTACAAAATGGAGCAAGAACGCGAAATCTTCTCCTTGCCTGCCGCTGTTGCACCAATCCAAGTTGCTGTCTTTCCTTTAGTGAACAAAGATAAACTCCCAGAAAAAGCTGAAGAAGTCTATGCTTTGCTTAAAGACAAATTCAAGACTGTAATGGATGCAAAGGGGAGTTTGGGAAAAATGTATCGAAGAATGGATGAGATAGGTACTAAAGCGACTATTACTGTAGATTATCAGACTTTAAAAGACAATACTGTTACTCTTAGAGATAGAGACTCTATGCAACAGATAAGAGTATCAGTAAAAGAGTTATGTGAAAAACTAGATGCATTTTTAAATGGAAAACCTTTAGAAAAGTTAGGAAAATTAATTTAGATCTTTATTCCATTTAATTGTTAGTCTATTTACTTTTTTAAAGTTTATTTTCTATTTTTATTAATCTTTTTTCAATTCCGATAAGATGATTCTCTATTTTTGACAATCGTGTATTTGTCATCTTTGTATTCACATTTATACTTCCTAAACTATAACTAACACCAAAAAGATATATGATAATGGCACTAAAACCTGTATACAATAATTGTATTTCTGTTGGACTATGACCTGTAAATTTTAATAATAACTGTATAATAAGAATGATTGCGAAGATAGCTATAATTATTTGAAGAATAATACTCACGATAGTTTCTTTTTCCTGTTTCATGTTAAAAAAACCCTACTTTTAATATTGCATAAAGAATAAATAATATTGCTGCTATAAGCACTAGCCAATCAACCCTTGTTACCCATTGTCCTTTTTTCATCATATTGAATAAAGAATGCTTCTTAATTAACTTTGCTGTGATTTTTCCGAAAGATTTCCGGCTTATTACTCTATTTCTTCTTATTTGTTCTGAAGATTTTCGATAGATTTTTGTCTTATTTATGAATAAAGACAATTCTTATAAAGCTGATTTTATTTTATTTCATAGATGGGCCGGTAGTTCAGCTCGGTAGAACGCTCCCATGGCATGGGAGACTTGAAAGCCCAATAGGCCTTGGGTTCAAATCCCGACCGGTCCACTTATTTATTTTTAATGTGTGTAAGAATTTCTTTTATACAATCCTCTATAGGTCTATTCACATCGATTATTATTCCATAATCAAACTCTGTTGCTTTCTTATATACAACTCTTGCTGCATCCTCACCATGTGTTCTTCCTCGCTCAATATCTCTAGCTATACACACTTCTAATGGAGCTTTTAAGGTAAATACATACCATTTACCCTTTACTTTTTTCATTAAGTCCTCAATTTGCGATTTCCAGTAAAAATTACCATCGAAGATAACTGATATACCGCTTTCTAACATCTTTTTTGCCTTAGGAGCAATAATCGTATTTGCTTTCATAAAGCTTTTTTGCGAAGTATATCCTTCTTCCCTATCCTTTGTTAAATTGTGTTCATCAAGAATTTTATCAATATGAATGCATTTCGCATGAAGTTTTTTAGCTAGCTCTTTTGCTATGGTTGATTTCCCACATCCTAATGGTCCACGAATAATAATGATGAAGCTCATTTAAACTCCGTCAATGCTGCTTGCGTTGTTCTTAATTGCTCCTTCATGTGATCAAAAATAGGCGTCAAGATATACCCTTCCTGCATACTTCCCAATACTGCACACTTATCTGGCTGTGACCAGACATAATATGAGATATATGCGCAGAAGATTGCATCCAACTTATCTTCATATCTCTTCAACGCTTTTCCTTTTAGCTTTGCAACGTCTTGTTTCAACATAACTTCTGGAATATGAAATGCTGGTTTGCTCTTCTTCAATGCTCTGAGATGTTGCTGATATTGCTTGAACATGTCGCAGAGAAATTCATGCGTTCTTTTTGGCTTTGCTTTGTACTGTAATATTTTCTTGAGATTGAACAGTACTACCATAGATGGATGCGGATAGACTTCGAAGCATTTCCGTGTCGCTTCAAATTTCTTGATCTCTGGATTGTGATCGAAGCCTGCAATAATGAGCTTTTTCACTAATTCTTCTCCACGAATAGTGCCTGACCACTGACTCAATCGCTTTCTATTCGAAGGATGAGCACCGGCATGATACTTCCTGAATAACTGACCTACCACAGCTTCAGCAACTCTTCGACCTTCTTCATTAGGAACAATTAAAGGAGCATCGATAGCTATGAGTGCTTTGCTATTCTTCACCTTGTCTTGGATGTGCTGTATAATATCTTCATCTGTCTGAATGACATCATTGAACACTACCTTAGCTTCTTTTTTATTGCCTTCAACAATAGCAAGACCTGTCCCATTTCTAGGGGACCAAGCAAGATCGATGCCGACGAAGAACATATCCTTCTTGTCTTCTACGACTTTTTAATAGTTTCTAATAGCTATAATCAAATCTCTACTTCTTACCACGAAAGATCATTTATAGGTTGTTCTCTTTCTGTTTCTTGTGAAAGTTACTCAACAGAAAATAAAGCAGTTTAATGACGCACGAGACTGGAGTAATCCTTCACAGTTGAAAGATTTACTTCTTAACATGAGCGAAGAGATAGGGGAGATGTGGCATATTATCAAATGGGTTGACACAGATAAACAACAACAGTTGATCAAAGAAAACAAAGGAGAAGTTGAGAATTTTGTAGGTGACATGCTTTATCTTATTTTAAAAATAGCCTATATGTGTGATATTGATTCTCAAAAAGGTATCGACGATGTGCTAGCAGAATATGAAAAGAGATTTCCTGTTAAAAAAACGAAGGGAAATCATGCGAATACGAAGGCAGGAGGAATAGACCTCAAGCAAACTTTACATTAGTTTTTCTCCATTACATTTATATAGCATAACTAATTTTTTCCCTTATGCAAATCGCAGACTGTCTGTTCTGTAAGATCATCAAAGGAGAAATCCCTAGCTTCAAAGTCTATGAAGATGCACAAACCTTAGCGATTTTAGATATTGCTCCAGTCAATAAAGGACATACTTTAGTGATCCCCAAACAACATTATGTGAGCATTCTTGATGCGCCTGAAGAATTACTGATTCCGACGATTAAAACTATCAAAAAAGTAGCTGCTGCTTTGACCAAGTATTCTGAAGGCGTCAATATTACTGAGAATGTCAACAAGGCAGGCGGACAAATAATCAATCACCTGCACTTCCATGTGATTCCACGATACTTGCGAGACGGACTTCAGTTATGGCCATCACAAGGCGGCTATGGCAAGGACGAAGCTATAGAGGTTCTAGCGACGATTAGAAAATTATTGAAAGAATAAGTTTTTAAATCAATTTTAATGCCTTTTTTTATGCAAACACTTTTACACGTCGTACATCCCTACACTTTCAAATTGGAAGAAGAAAATGTCCTTACTTTAGGATCTATTCCTCAATTTCAAGAACGTGATGAGCTGATTGGAAGATTTTTACGAGAAGCTCTTGATGCTCGAGTACGTGTGTTATGCTATAATGATCGACCATTTAATACACTCATGGGTGCATTTATTAAAGTTACTTTTGAACAAGATCCTAATTATAAACATCTCTTAGATCCATCAGTTGACGTTGTTGTGACCACCCATTATGGTACACCTATTATGACAAAAAAACCAGACAAACTTACTGCAGAACAATGGAGAGATATTTGTAACACCTATACTTCTCACTCTACTTTACAAACTAAAATAGGCGAAGCTTCTATTCATATATTCTTTGGAGGATTAATAGAAGCATGTGTTGCAAATACATTGGGCTATCATCTTCAACATTTTCATAAGTCAGGTACAAGAGTCTGTTATGTTCCAGAGTTTTGTGTTTCTTTTTCAACTAAACGTCGAGAAAAATGTCAACAAAGATTTGAAGAGCTGGGTATAGCAACACTTTCTTCACAAGATGCTTTTAACATTCTACATGGCATATCTATTCCTTAAACACAATCTTTTAAAAGAGTAAATAGGATCTTTTTCTTCAAGCCTCTGTAGCTCAGTCTGGTAGAGCATTGCTTTCATAAGGCAAGGGTCGAGTGTTCAAATCACTCCAGAGGCACTCTACTTTTATTTGAAATTAGTAGTGAGAAAGATTTAAAAACTAAACTAATGTACTTTCTCTTATGGTCTTAGATGATGATGTTGCAGCAATGTCTCCATCAGATGGAAGAGCATGGAGGAGTCAGCTTAAGTATTTTCCCGAGTTTACTCCTGTTATTGGAGCTATAATTAGTTCAAGGCGTCATCGTCGAGGCGAAAGCACTGTGTATACACACCCCAATGAAGCAGTTCGTGATGTAACGAGTACACTTGGCGTTATTTCCCAGCTTGCAGGTTATGTTCCTTTACTTATTTTTACAAATTTTGTTGTAGATGTCTATCTTTCAAGATAAACAAGTCACATAGCTCTCGCAATCATTCCAAGCACTACTACCCCTATAAAATTAAAAATGAAAGAAAAGGGAATGAACAATCTTGTCTTTAGCTTTGAAAATCCCAGCAGATTAATGGCTAGTTCATCTGGCAAAGGAGACGCTATAATAATTCCGGCGACCATCATAGTCAACCATCGGTAATGCTTTAGTATCTGCACTACCTTGACTTGTTTTCCTTTACGAACATGCTTCAAAAGACTTATCAGATCATTAGAAAATCTGTCCCGTGTGAAAAGAAATAAGATGTAATCCACAACCATAGCTCCGAGACCGCCAAACACAGCTGTCAAAAAAACATTGTTTATTCTCGCGATTTCCCCTAGAGCAACCATGGAAGGCACTGTTGTAAAAATAGAGGTAAAGAACATGCCTGCAATGAAGCTCCCCAGCATCTCCAACTCCAGTGATGATGCCAGCAAGGATTCCAGGACCTTTGTCTTTATGAGACCTATGGCGAACAAGATACTCATGCTAATAATAAGCATGTCTTGGAATATTCTCTTCTTGTAGTTTTGCATATTTAGGCCTTGTGCTTCTCATGCAATGACAATAAATGCTCGATGTGCTTCTTCTTTAATTTCTGCAAACTTCTCTTATTCGTTAATTTCTGACGCAGAATGTTTGCAATATGCTCTCCACCCAGCATGTGCGCAACCAGAACATAGTCTGCGCCCTTTTGGTATAAATCCAGAGCTTCCTGGACAGTTTTAGCTGTCACATAAATAGTTGTTTTCTTCTTCATCCTTCTGAATGTTTTTGTCACCAAAAGATTATCTTCAAACATATGAATTGTTGAAATGATTGTCTTTGGCCTGTATTTTTTCAGCTCGTTTAAGATTTCATCATCTGCAATGTCACCATACAAACAGGGAATATTTCTTTCTATGAGGTTCCTGATGACTTCAGGATTATAGTCCACAACAATAAAATTGACTTTTTCCTCTTGCAAATGTTTGAAGACATGATAGCCGATATGATGATAGCCAATCAAAACCATATCATAATGCTTTTCTTTGGTATGCAGACTTAGTTTTCTTTCGCGAACATTTCTGCGTTCTGACCATTTTAACCAAGGAGCACATTTTGTGAGGAGCTGATCACCATAAGTAATGAGGTAAGTTGATCCTGCTATGGTAATGATACCTACTATAGTCGTTAATCCGAGTACTTCTTTGGAGAGATGCCCTAATTTAACTCCTAGAGCAATCATAATCAAAGAGAACTCACTAATCTGCGCTACAATCAATCCTGTCAAAAAGCTTGTTCTTGTTCTATATCCTAATAATCCCATCAAGATAAGCACGACCAAAGGATTTCCTATCAAAATAAACAACGAAAGCAGAATCGCTGGTATGATCAAAGAAGAGAGTCCTGTGAACGTCAGCTGCGTTCCCAAGATAACGAAGAAGATGATGATAAAGAAGTCACGCAGGGGTTTTACTTTGCTGGTTATATCTGTATTTATAGGGAGACTTGCCAAAGTCACTCCCGCAAGAAATGAACCAATCTCAATAGATAGATTAAATTGCTCAGCAATAAGCGCCATTAAGAAACACCATGCTAAAGCAATCACAAACAACAATTCTTGCGACCTTGCAATAAGGCCAAAAAAACGCTTGAACAACTTATGAGCAAGATATGCGATAATGAAAAGCAAAATGCCCTTAGCTAAAAGCCCTATAAACATCGGAGTACTTACATCACCCTTATCCAAGGCTACAATAATGATCAACAAGAAGATAGCAATAAAGTCCTGGACCAAAAGAATACCTACAGCAATTTTACCGTAGAGCGCGTCCATGGTATTTTTATCTGTGAGCAATTTGACTACAATAATAGTGCTGCTAAAGGTTAAGGCTATGCTCAGATAGAGAGAAGCAAGAGGATCAAAGCCTAACCATCGTATGAATGGATACCCGATGGCAGAAGTAAAGACAACCTGACCCATACCGACGATGAGCGAAGTTTTACCCACTTCTTTCAAGACTCGAAGATCCATATTGAGACCGACAATAAACAGCAATAAGGCAATGCCTACTTGCGCCAGGGACTCATAAACTGCTCCAGAAAATGCAGTTGTTGAAAAAGTTGCAATAACAAGACCTGTAGCAATATAAGCCAACATCAATGGCTGCTTAATAGTACGAAACATTAATCCTAAGACTGATGCTATTATCAAAACTACGCCTAGTTCAACAAAAATACTGACCACTGGTTTACCTCTTTCTTGGAAACACACTTTTTATAATTTATATAGTTTACCTGACCGTACATTGTAACGTTAAAGGGAGCTAATCAGAAATAGAATAACTATTTAAGGTTCTTTGGGTTAGTGATGTCATGGTTAAGGTCGCAGTTGCACAGATTGAAATATTTGAAGAGTTAAACAAAAATATTAAGAAAGTTCTAAAATTTATTGATAAGGCGTCATCAAAAAAAGCAGACATTGTTTGTTTTCCAGAATCATGTTTGGGTGATAAGGAGATTGACCTTAAATCGAGAGAAATTAAAGCCATACAAGATAAATGTAAGAAAAAAGCAGTTTCTTGCATTGTTGGAGCTCATATAAAGGAAGGTAGAAAAATATTCAATTCGGCAATATTGATAGATGGGTTAGGTAAGATTATCTATGTATATAAAAAAGTTAATTTATTTCATGGATTAGACTTAGAAAAAAGCTCGGCTGGAAAAACTAATAAAGTAATACAGACAAGTTTTTGAAAAATTGGGATCATTATTTGTTGGGATTTTGCTTTTCCTGAGCATATTAAAAAACTTTCGAAAGAAGGGGCGCAGATTATTTTCTGCCCTTCGTATTTGTTAAATGAGGCAAAAATAAGTAAAGAGGTTTTTAGGAGTATATCAATCGTAAGAGCTTTTGAGAATTTGACATATTTTGTTATATGTGATGCTTTTACCGAAGAAGTGCTTGCTGAGAGTTATATTAGTAGCCCAATGAAAATAATAAATAAAATTCAAAATCGAGAAGGGATTATATTTTCTAATCTAGATTTAAAACGAATTGATAGGTTGAGACAACATTATAAAGATTTATGTTAAATCACCTGTCAATTCTATACATTACTCATCTTAATCAAATCTAACCACTTGTTCACACCAAGTTTTAATTGATGTATAGCAACTTCTGCTGGTGTCTTTTTACCTAAAGTCATGTGCTTTCTGTTGAAATTATAGTTTATTTCTAAACCTTTCATAATTGCGTGAACACTTTCTATACAATCATGAAAACCCTTCATAATTTTTGTCATTTCCCTAATTGTAAATCTGCTTATTGGGATAAACCAGCGAGAAAGAAGAAATAATTTTTTTGAGTCAAACAACTCCCGCTTACGTTACAATTTAACCTGACCGCAAGGTTTATATGCTGCTCACTTTTGACATTTTTATGCGACTACATGATACTCGACGACAAGATATTACTGATCTCTTTCTTGGTTGTTTTACTTCCACATTTTTGACTCTTGCTAGACAAGCACCTTCACCCATCTATGGAGACTATACTCCTCTATGCATTGCTTTGGGAAGAATAGCGCTTGGATATCATTTACCAAGAGATGACTGGGATATCTCAGCAGCACGAGGAAATAGCCAACGACAAACTCATTCACCAATAAAAAGTACAAGGAGCATAGGTATGTATACTTCTAATAGATTTACTCATAGAACACGCTCGTAATAATTATAGCTATTTTTTCTTCAAGAATAATTCAATGGTGCTGACCCTGATTAACCTTCCTTCTTCATTGGTAAATTCTTCAGAATTAATCTTAATATCACGAAGATGAATTTGATTATCCATAAATCGCTTCATGGCAACTTCCGCAATATCAACTGCTTTTGAGATAAACTTTCCCCTTGCCTTGATGGCCACTTCTGGAGTGTTATACGTTGTAAACTGCATCACGATGCCTGTGACATAATTCATTAAGGGTTTGCTTCCTACAAAAATAATGTTATCGTCTTTATGCTGCGTCGTGATTTGTGCTTTTTGGTCTAAATCTGTCACCATAGTTTACGGCAATACTGCTTTCTATGGGGTTTCAATAGATATAAGCTTTATCGTTGTCTAGAAGTAGATTTGCCATATCTTGGCATTCTAGAAGAGGTATACATTGCTTTTGGTTTAGGTTTAGCGCTTTCCTGCTGCTGTTTCGCCAGCCTGCTTAAATACCCAGCAACGATGTTTCGCATCTTCTTATTAGGATTTTCTAAAAAATTCGTCACGACTGCCTTGTTCTCGCCAAAGTTTATTTTGACCTGATCCTGGTACTTATTGAAGAGTTTTCTGGCTGTACGTTTGATTAACTGCGTCTTAATACGACCCATGGTGAAGAGGTTTTGTCAAGATGGGTTTTTAAAGCTTTCTTTACTGTTTTTGTCATTTCTTATCTGTTAAATCATTTAACATTAATGGCTTAATATTGTTATTTAGTTATTATTTCTCTACTTTATAGATTATTTGTCTTTTTTCGTTTTCTTTCTCTAATAATAAGCCTTATATACTCTTTTTGTTAAATGATTTTCATGGGACATAGCAGTCATTACTTAGATCGTGTTCTCTTCACTTATAGTCTGTCTCATTTATCTACTTCTGAGAAAATCAGGTTTTACTACGCACTTAAAGGAAGAGACGGTAAATCAGGCATTATTAAAGAGTATCATATCGACCAGCTAGGAAAGACAGTCTTACTCGTTCCCAGTCCTTTTGACAGTGATGTCGAATCATTTTTGAACCTCTGGAAGTGCACTATGAAGAGAAAAAAGGTGATGATTGAACCATGAACTTAAATAAAGCGATGCTGCTGATATTGAGCTGTTGCCTCTTACTGAGTTCAGCTGCAGCTTTCCAATATACTCTGAGCACGCAAAATGCATTTGACCAAGGCACTTATGTTCATACTTCTTATAATAGCACTAATGCTTCTTTACAGCTTGCTTCTGGGAATACTAGCGGTAGTTATACCAGTGTTATTATTGATGGGCTAGATGTCAGTCAGTGGAACACCCTCATCCTTACTTCATTCTTACCTATAGAACCTCTCTTACTCATTCTTGATAATAGGGATGATGTGTGGAGTTCTCGTGATGGCAGAGGTTGGACATTCTTACTGGATAATTACAATAATGGCAATGGAGGAGATGATGCTCAATTTGCTTTTGCCGATTTCCAGAATAATATTTATTCTATTGAAGACGACGATGATGTCTGGGTATCAACTACACGTGGACTAACTTGGACTAAAATCAATGATGATTATAATAGTGAGGGACAGCATGTTGTTCGCGCTGCTGCTGACTATAATAACTATTTGTATATCATTGAAGATGATGAAGATGTGTGGAAATCCACTGACAGCGGATTGAACTGGACTAAAGTCAATGGCAGCGATTTCAATGGAGGAAATGGAGATCCTGCTGGCTTTGTAGTCAATAGTTCAAATACTTTGCTGGTTGTAGACAATAGTGAAGACGTTTGGGCAAGCACTGACGGTCTTGTCTGGTCTTTTATCGCCAACGACTTCAATGGTGGAGAAAGCAGCGATGTAGATTATCTCGTTATTGATGGTCAAGACTATTTATATGCAATCGAAAACGACGATGATATCTGGCAATCAACTACTGGTGGCTTTACTTGGACAAAAATTCGTGCTGACTATAATGGTGAGGGACAGCATGTGATCAGGGCAACTATCGATCCTTTTGATAATTTTTATATCATTGAGAGTGATGAAGATGTGTGGAAATCCACTGACAGCGGATTGAACTGGACTAAAGTCAATGGCAGCGATTTCAATGGAGGAAATGGAGATGTTGTAGGCTTATTTGGATTCAATTCCACGACCAACATATCATTGCAAGCACGCTCTTGCGCGTTATCAGATTGCGGCGACAGTTCTTTTAGTGAGACTAGCTCTTCTTTGAACCTTCCCGATACCAGATATCTCCAGTTTAACCTAAGTTTTACTGCAGATGAACAAGACGTAATTCCTTCTGTCTCGACAATCATATTGGATTATAATGATGTTGGCATTCCTAGTGTTACGAATGTTCTGCCACAAAGTGCTAACTTTCCTACGAATGAGATTATTTCTTTGAATGCAACAGCAAGTGATGGACGAGCACTAGATGCTGTTCTCATTAATATTAGTTTACCAGACAATATATCACAAATCATAAGTTTGACTAATAGTAGTGACTCCTTTTATGCAACTTCTTACATTCCACTATTACCTGGCAATTATATATTCACTTTCCTAGCTAATGACACCAGTGATAATGTGAATGACAGTATGGGCGGCCAATTCTCTGTTATTTTCTCTGATACCATTACACCGAGCGTTGTAGCTGATCTTTGTGCACCTGATCCCAGCACTCTAGGTGATAATGTTCAATGTAATGCTACTATTACTGATAATGTGCAAGTTGCTACTGTCTTTGCTACTGTTCTCTTACCCAATACTACTGTTGTGACACCAGCAATATCTAATCTCAGCACCTTGTATACTTTTACAATTAATACTTCTTTACTAGGAGTCGCTCAAGTGTCTTGGATCGCGAATGACACCAGTGATAATGTGAATGACACTTCTTCAGCAACGTTCACTACTAATCCTCCTAATGATTTGTATGGACCTATTATCACTCCTGATAGTTGCATACCAGATCCTGCAACACAATATACAGATGTTACTTGTAATGCTACGATTACTGATGACCTTCAGGTAGACACAGCATTAGTCAATGTGACTTTCTCTAGTGGATTGACTGTAGAAGTTTCTCCGACAAATATTAGTGAGTTCTATACTTTTAGCATTAATGCTTCTGTAGAGGGTTCTGCAACAGTATTATGGACAGCCAACGACTCTAGTAATAATGTTTCTTTTAATAATAGTCAACAATTTTTTGTAACCTCACCACCAGATATTATATCTCCAACAATTACTCCTGGCAGTTGCACTCCTGATCCTAGCACTGTTGGAGAAGACGTCACTTGTGATGCTACGATTACTGATAATCAACAAGTTGCCAGTGTTCAAGTTAATCTCACCTTGCCAGAAAACACAGTAGTTCAACCGTCAGTTATTAACAGCAGCGACTTCTATTCCTTCACTTATAATGCTTCGCAAATAGGCAATGTGTCTGTTGTATGGCTTGCGACTGACACCAGCAATAATACAGCGCAGGACACTAATCAGCAGTATACTATTGTAGCTACAAATCAAAGCTCCGAAAGCGGCAGCGGATCAGGCAGCACTAGTGGTTCTTCAAGAGATGGGCGTGATCAAGGACCTGGAGCTTTGCGTAATGCTCCTCCTGGCACGCAAATCATAGGCAATGCACCGCAGGATCGGCAAACTTCTCCACAACAACCAAGCCAACCATCGCAAATAGCAACCAGAAGACAACAACCAAGAACAACTGATACCAATCCTCTCACGGGTGCTGCTGTTGGTGCACAAGAAGAAGGTATGACTGTCAAACAAATAAGCATGCTCTTCTTAATTCTAGTATTACTTTTCCTTGTCATCAGTTATTTCCTTCGTCAACAACGAAGAGCAACGAAGCATTTATATATGAATAAACAATCTCGAAGAATTATGGTAAAAGACGTGCAGCTCCTCGATAAACTGCAGGGCTACGTCAGCGCAGAGGTTCTTGATAAACTTAAGAAAGGCGATACTTTGCATCAGAGACGTGTCGACCCAAAAGACAAAGAGTTTGTTCACCAGTTTCCTGAAACAGCAAAAGAATTGCAGGAAAAACACATTCAAGTTCATCCTAAGAAATTTAATTATGAGCGCCTGGAACAGACCAAACGAGAAATCCATAAAGAGAACAAAGCCATATCTGCAACAGATATGAAAAAAATATTTCCAGAGACTTTGGGTAAACTGGCAAAACTTCAAGAAGAGAGATTTGTTCTTACTCCACGATCAAAAGCACTAGCACATAACGCCAGAGAGGAAGATTTTAGCGAGCATTTTGTTGTCAAACAAGCTGAGAAAACAATTCCAGAAGCACCAAAACAAAGCCCACAAACTAGTCGAAAGATTAATAAGACTTCAAAAGATGATTTACTCAAAGGACTGCAAGAGGTGTATAAAATTGAGTAGGGAAAGCAAGATCATAGGTGTTATTTCTATCAAAGGAGGTGTAGGAAAAACGTCTGTTACTGCTAATATAGGCGCTGCTCTAGCAAAAGAATTTGGCAAAAACGTTGTCATTGTTGATGCGAATTTCTCTGCTCCAAACTTAGGACTACATTTTGGCCTCACGCAACCAACAGTCACTCTTCATGATGTTTTAAGCAATAAAGTAGATATTGGTGATGCGATTCATGAATATGACAAACATTTGCACTTAATCCCTGGGAGCCTCTTGAATGACAAAATTAATCCTTATGCACTTCGCGAGAAAGTCAAGAAACTGAAAAGCTACTATGATATTATTCTACTCGACTCTTCTCCTAATTTGAATGATGAACTGCGGGCAGTGATGCTTGCTGCTGAACAACTTATTGTTGTCACCAATCCTGACTTCCCAACCTTAAGCACGACGATGCATGCTGTCAAAATCGCACGACAAAAGAGAACTCCCATTATGGGTATTGTGCTTAACCGTGTTCGCAATAAATCTTTTGAGCTCAGCATTACAGATATTGAAGAAAGTACTGGTGTTCCAGTCATTGGTGTACTACCAGAAGCCATGACAATGCTTGAATCTGTTGCTGAGACTACGCCTGCAACATTATACAGACCAAACACTGCTGTGGCTATTGAATTCAAGAAAATCGCAGCTGCATTGATCGATGAACATTATGCTGATCCTAGGTTTTCTTCGAAGTTAAAGCGCATGTTTAGTGCAGATCCAAGAAAAGAAGACGTCAATAGAGATATGCTCAGAAAAGGCGTTATGTACTAGATTTCTTCTCTAAAATGTAAATATATCTGTTAATCTTATCTTTCTTGTCGATATAGGGAATAGGGTTTTTGATGCTAGATAATATTGGTGCTAGCTTGAATCCTGATCTCATAACAATTGTCGGCATGTCTAATGAAATAATGTCTCCACTGCGCGTTTTTAGATCTGGAAAAATAATAACGACTTTGCCGGTGACTTTTTTCGCTAGTTCCATCAATGTCTTTCTATATAATATTCTAAGTTCTTCTGCTATCTGCTCTGCTTCTTGTACAGTTGGCAAGCCATGGTGGAATGGACCTAAATAAGGCTCTGTCACTACAGTCTCAATCACTTTGAATTTTCTCAAATCTGTAGCATCACCTTCGAATACCTGCCATCTTCCTTTCACGTCAGTGTATCTCTGTCCTAACCATTCCAAGTTCTTTCTTGCTGCTTTTGCATCTCTATCTATACCCCATGCTAAAAAACCCATCAATACGCTTTCTTGCAAGATCGTTCCTGTACCACAGAACGGATCGAAGATTTCTCGCTGCGCTTCAGACAAGTTGATGAGTATCTTTGCCAGACGAATAGAAATCACTTTCAAAGGGTCATAGACTGGGCGAGTCGCGTCTCGCAGTTTATACTCTTTAGGATTGGAGACTGCTGTGGTCGTGTAGAGTGTGTTTCTATAAGCTATAAATTCGAAATCCAAGTTCTGCGCTTTGGAAGGATCTATCTTTCTGGTCTTTCCATGGCGACGTGTTCCTTTCAATTCCTCTTGTGCTAGTAACTGTTTGACTTTCTTGTCTATTTGTGCTGGATCTGCCTTGATATAGTTGATTGCATAAATCACTTTATTTTTTGTTCCTTTATAGTAGAGCGTTTCAGGTTGTGGACGTGCAATCTTGACAGTGCCGCCTAACTCCTTGATAGCGATATGCTCATCAAATCCCTGCAGATCGAACAAGGCTACCTCTTCATTGGAGTCTACCATAGTGTATCTAATCTTCTTCCTTTTACAATAAGAGAGGATTTCCAAGAGACTTAAGTCAGGATTACGGCCTAGGACAAAGAGATAGTGAGTCATGAAAAGGATGTATTTTAATGGCTATAAAAAGGTGATTATTTGTTACCTATCTAGCGTAAACAACTTTTAAAAAGAGAGGTTTTTTAGATCAGCTTATGCTAGACTTGTATTTTATTCGACATGCTGAATGCGAAAGAAACTTGGAACCTCACCTTATTGGAGGAAGATCTTCTGATTCTCCTCTGTCTTCTCTCGGTAAAAAACAAGCCTCTTTATTAGGAAAGCGTCTTGCTTCACAAGGAGTTTCTTTCCAACATGTTTATTCTTCGACTGCTGTGAGATGCAGAGAAACCGCAGTAGGTGCTGGTTCACATTTAGACTATAATCTTCAAGACATTGTTCTTTTAGATGAATTGCTAGAACTAGATCAAGGACAATGGGAAGGGCAACTGCGAGCAGAAATTTATACTCCTAGAATGCTGGCTGTTATTAATGCTCAAAATTGGGAATTTACTCCTCCTGGTGGCGAATCACAAAGAGTTGTTGAAGAAAGAATGCTAGCGTTCGTTCAAAGAAAGCTTATGCCTTTATATCAAGAAGGCAAATCTGTAACTTGTGGTATTTTTACTCATGGCGTTGCTACTAAATGTTTGTTGAGAGGTATTATGGGATTTAACCCGCAAATTACTTACAAGATTGTCCTCAATAATACTGCAATTACTAGACTTCAATATGATCATCGAGGTTGGCATTTGTTAAGTGTTAATGATACTGCACATCTTCTTGAAACACATATAAAATAATTATTATATATCTATGAAATTATTTTCTTTTTTTCAGAGACAACTCAACTTTTTGTGTTAGTTTTGTCATCTCATTTTTAAGTTCTGATTTAGAATCAATAAATTCATTCCTGTGCGCTTTAAAATCGGCTGCTAGACTATTAAACTGACCTCTTAAATGACGAAGATCTGTTTTTGTCTCTGTCATTTTTACAGCTAAACCAAAAGTGATACCCATATGCAAAACAACTAATCCAAAGATAAGCGCTTCAATTCCCCAGGAACCTCCAAACATCCTTCTTAAAATTTGATAGAGCATGAAGAGACCAAAAAGAGCCAGGATTATGTCTATAGCCTTCTGCACTCTTGGATTGAACAATGGATTTTTCATCATTTAACTCCTATAATAAACAACCAAACAAGCAAGACTATCATAATTATGAATAAAACAATCATGCTTAATGTTTGATCTTTCTTGTTCATAAACTAGAGATAGTTTCAAACTTTATATGCCTTGCTCCAAAAAATCAGAAAATCTTCCGCTCGTAAACCCTACATTTTCACAGAACCCGCATAATAATCTTTAAAAAGTCCTTTTTCCGCAGATATTCCATGAAACCTGAAGATCTCATGATTGAAGATCGCAAGAAGAAATTAGACGCTTTACGCAAGGAAGGCGTGAATCCTTATCCCTATCATTTTGAACATAAAGACCATGCTTCTGACCTATTGAAGAAATTTGAATACCTAGGCAATCATGAAGAAACAGACCACGAAGTGTCTCTTGCCGGCCGCTTGATGACACATAGAGTTATGGGCAAGGCAGGCTTTGCACATTTACAGGACCAAACAGGCAGAATTCAGATTTATGTTCGCGAGGATGTTCTGGGTGAGAAACACTACAAGCATTTTGCAACAACTGACTTAGGAGATATTGTCGGTGTGAAAGGAACGATTTTCAGAACCAAGATGGGAGAAATCACCATCAAAGTCAAGATGTTTGAATTACTGGCCAAATGCTTACGACCTTTACCAGAGAAATGGCATGGACTCAAAGATATGGAGCAACGCTACAGATATAGATATTTAGACTTAATTTCCAATCCTGATGTGAAGCAGATCTTTTTCAAACGCAGTAAAATCTTAAACACTGTCAGATCTGTTCTTGACAGACAAGGGTTTCTAGAAGTGGACACACCAGTATTGCAACCGCTGTATGGCGGAGCAAATGCACGTCCTTTCAAAACGTTCTTGCATGACTTGAAAATGGATGTCTATATGCGCGTCTCAGATGAATTGTACTTGAAGCGCCTAGTTGTTGGCGGCTTTGAGAAAGTGTATGAAATTGGCAGAGACTTCAGAAATGAAAGCATCGACAGAACTCATAATCCTGAATTTACCATGATGGAATGCTACCGGGCATTCGCTGACTATCATGATGTCATGGAATTGACGCAAGAGATCTTCACAACTGTTGCTCAAGAAGTCTTAGGAACTTCAACGTTCGAGTATCAGGGTAAACCTATTAACATGAAGACACCTTGGCAACGATTAACGATGAAAGAAGCCTTGAAAAAATATGCCAAGATTGAGTTTGACAAGCTGAAAGACGCTGATTTGAAAAAACTAATTAAAGAACACAAGCTTGATGTTGATGAGAAATCTAGCAGAGGCATGATTATGGCTGCTTTGTTTGATGAATTAGTTGAAGAACATCTGATCCATCCGACATTTATTACTGATTATCCTTGTGAGACTACACCTCTTTGTAAACCAAAGCGTGATGGTCCTGAAGAAATCATTGAGCGCTTCGAATTGTTCATTGCAGGCATGGAGTTTGCCAATGCATACTCAGAATTAAATGATCCTGTGCTTCAAAAGAAATTCTTTGAGATGCAAAAGAAAAACGTCAAGAAAGACGAACAGCATCCTGTTGATATGGACTATTTGAAAGCCATGGAATATGGCATGCCGCCAATGGGTGGACTAGGCATTGGACTAGATAGAATGATCATGCTCTTTACCAATAGTGCTTCTATCAGAGACGTTATTCTGTTCCCTTTCATGAAAATGGAAGAATGACTTTATGCGTACGTTTCATTTGAGAAAGAATACTCTTTGTCTAGCAGCTGATCCTCCAGAAGGATTGCAATACTATGGTCCTGTAACGTTAGAAGATGAAATGGAAAGAACTATCGATTTCTTTCTTCAAAGACCATTGTTTCGTCGCCTTCTTGCAGTTTATAGTCATATTTCATATTCACAAGGACACGTGCTTCTTAAAGCACATGGTGTAAATCATTCTAAGAATTGGCAGTTTAAAGATCGAACCAGAACTTATAATATGCAACACTGGATCAATAGAGTTGATGGGACTGCCCTAGCTATTTTTTTGTTTAGTTGCAACCCTCATCATTATCAAGTCTCTTCTCAGCATTCACTAGTTTTTCATATGGATAGTTCTTTTACTGTTCTTGATCTTGTGCGACGAAGAAAACCTGTTCGATTATATGTCCCGAATGTAGGTTATGTTGACCAAGATCGACGTCTTTTACACCAAACTATAGCAGATCTAGAGGTCTGCATAGAAACTCCTATCAGACGATTTGCCTAAATAGCAACTATTGACAATAGAAGCTTCTTTCTATTCAGGATAGAAACTATTCTCTTCTGAACCTTAAGCTCTCTTTGTTCAACAATCAAAACTAATAAGGAACGACTTCTATTTTTCTAGCTTTTAATGCTTTTAACAATTTTTTTCTATCCACATTCATAAGTTGAAGATTTAGTGATGGGGTATGCACTCTTGTAACATATTCTAAGTCTACTTTCCAAGGAACTAAAATACACTCTCCAGGTATTATTTGAGGTCTTACTATTTCATCAGGAAGATTACACTCTAAAACATGTCCGTTCTCTCCAGCATAATTTTTTGCAGGTTGTATACTTTTTACTAACCATACAAAATATATTCTTTTTGCTTCTTTGAATTCCATATATTCTTTAATGAAGTCTTGACCTTGACAACCACAATATTCAACTAAATCTGCTAGCTCTTCTTGAGTTAATCTATCTTGATTTATTTTAACTCCTCTTCTAAGTTCTATATCTACTAGAGTATCTTCTATTCGTTTTTTACTTAATTCAGCAAGTTTAGCTACTATAGTATCATATTTTTCTTTTAAAAAAGTGACAACATTTTCATTATAACCACCTCCAACTAAGAATGGAGCATACAGACATCCGTCTCTGACAATTGATTCTAATTTTGTAGTTCCATGAAATCCAGTTATCATACTTCTTTCAAGCTTATAATATTTATAAATTTAACTATTGAATAGTAGTATCATAATTTAATTCTCTTTGCCTAAATATTTTAAGCGAAACCCTCGTAAAACAGGTCAAAATAGCCATTTTCTAGTGTTTTAGGAGAAAGCTTTATATACTAGTATTTCGTCAAAACCTTGAAAATAAGCACTACAGGCTCTGTGGTGTGGTTTTTCACATGATCAAAAACAACCAGAGAGGTACACAACAATGGCAGACTTATTAGTAGTTAAGGCAAAAGTTAAAGAATTTGCAAAGGGAATGAACGTAGCTGGTGATTTCGCTGAAGCTTTAAGTGATAAAGTAGCTGGATTAATCAAAGATGCAGCTCAACGCGCTAAAGACAACGGCAGAGCTACAGTTAAAGCACGCGACTTATAAACATCGCATTCCTTTTTTCTTTTTTTCTTCTTCTCATTGACCCTCTAAATCTTTAAAAAAACATATACCCTACAAATTTTTTAATGCTGAGAAATGTTATTCTCTTTATGCCATACTCCCATTTGATCTAAAGCTTTTTTTAGAGATTTTCCTTTTTCTGTAATACTATACCATACTTCAAGAGTCTTACTCGGAATTACTTTACGGGACAACAACCCATGCGTTTCCAATTTTTTAAGTTTGAGAGAAAGCGTTCTAGAACTAATAGGTTTTAAAGCATGAAATAATTGGTTAAATCTTTGTTGCTTGGCACCATAGAGAAATTCTCTTATAATGAAAAGCGTCCATCGATCACCAATAAGTAAGATAGTTTTATGAATAGGGCACGTATAAGAACCATACTCTGTTTTTTCTTTTTTCCATTCGTAACTGGTCACTTTACTCTAAGATAGCTTGGATTTATATACTTTACTAAGTAAAGTGCTTTTATGAACAAGAAACTTGTTATTGAACAATATTTTAAAGCTCGCGCAGCGTCTGATCTTCAAGTTTTGCAAGCAATATTTACTCCTGATATTGAAATTTATAATGTTCATTTCCCCGTCTTTAAAGGAAGAGAGGGGGTCAAATCTTTTTGTCATGATTTTCAACAGAGAATCGCTTCCTGTACGTTCGACATTCTTGCAGTGCTAGAAAAAGATACTGTAGCAATGGTAGAATGGATTGGGAAATTAACTTATAGAAAAGGCGCAATAGTAGCAGGTTTAGAAGTTACAAATCCTTTTACTCTGGAGTTACGAGGAATAAACCGTTTTGATTTTATCAACGATAAAGTTCGTTGTCTTCGAGTCTATCATGAAACTACCAGTGTTATGAATTTATTAAAAGAGAAATGCTAAGTAACTTTATATCTCAACATTTATAAATAAAGCTTATTTTTCTTAAATAGGTGATTATCAACGTCGAAAGCTAAAGGATCTAGAACTGAAAGAGAACTTCTGCATATGTTCTGGGAAGCAGGACATTTTTGCTTACGAGTAGCTGGCTCTGGAAGCATGCCTTTCCCCTGCCCTGATCTCTTAGTAGGTAAAGCAGGCAGAAGCTTCGCTATAGAATGCAAAAGCGGCGGACAAGACAGGCGCTATATCACAGAGCAACAAGTCAATGAGCTCAAAGAGTTTGCCAAAGGGTTTGGCGCTGAAGCCTGGATAGGAATGCGCTTTGATCGTGAAGGCTGGTCATTCTTGAAGCCAGAAGACCTAGGAAGAAACGGCGGAAAACATTTCTTTGTGTCGAAAGATTTATGCCAAGAGAAAGGAATTACGTTTGAACAGCTGCTCATGAGCAAAAAATATTCTAGAAATGTGTAAGCTTTCCGCAATTCTTATATCAAAACACATATAGCCTTTCTTTCTCTTCTTGGTATGCGCCTGCTCTTTATCCTCTTAGTTTTTCCTCTCCTCTGCGGTTTTCAAATTACAGAGATGATGTATGATCCTGAAGGACAGGACAACAACAGAGAATATATTGAGATCTTTGTGAACGACACTAATCTTAGTGAACTTCTCTTTGAAGATCTAGTCTCTTCAGATGTTTTAACACTGGTTCAGTTCTTTGATGGACCTTACGCACTTGTAGTCGAGGAAAGATTTAATGCAACTGATCTGAATATAACGGTTTATAGCGCTGGAGCAACGATTGGCAATGGATTAAATAATGAGGAAGACTTAGTATTGTTTCGCACGAACGAGAGCATTCTTGACGCTGTTTTTTATAGTAGTAGCCGTGATGGAGGAAGAAATAATGGCAAGGCTTTGTGTGTTCGCGATCATCTTCTGTATGAATGTATGCCTACACCTGGAATTGACAATAACTTGAATCATACTCAAGAAGAACAGAATTACACATTATGGATCAGTGAATTCTTACCAGATCCTCGAGGTGATGATCGCTCTCCAAGACCGCATGGAGAATGGGTAGAATTATATAATTATGGTGATCGACCTTTAGATCTTCGAGGCTTACTTGTACAGGATGCTAGGAACACTACACTAATTATCAGTGATGTTCATTTAGATACTCCTTTTCTTGCACCAGCTTCTTATGATGTTGTTTACTTCAATGGCCAATCTTTGCTCAATAATGAAGGATTAGAGACTGTTCGTTTAGTTAGAGAGCAACAAACATTTGATATTGTTAGTTATAGCTCTTCCAAGGAAGGACTTTCCTGGTCAAGAGATTTAACCCATCATATCTTTACGCTTGCACAACCAACACCAGGCGCAGCACATCATCCTGAACCAGTCTCCTTAAATTCTTCGCTAGTGCTGGAACGCGTCTATGTGGGCAATGATGATGTTGTCCGTTTTGGAGAATCATTTCGCGTCCGGTTGCGAGCTTACAAAGGAGACACAGAAAAAACTACTATCGCTCTTTTTGTTGCAAATATGAGCAAACAAACGACTGTCAGCATTGAGGAGCCTTTTGCAGAACATGTATTTACCTTGACCCTTCCTTTAGTTCCTAATTGCCATGGCAAACTAGCTGATGGCACTTATACTGTCACTGCTGAAGGTCTTGGAGCTATTGCTACTCTCCCAGTTACTATCAAAGGAAATGCAAAAGATAACTGCATCTTGATTGAGCAGAATACTACCAAAGAGACTCTTACCCTTAAGAAAGCTCCACAGACGAAGACCATAGACTTACAGACAGTTATCACTGCATCACCCGACATCTTTATAAACGCTAGTGAGAGGATTGTCTATGAAGCAAGCGATTACAAAGCGAAACGCTGGGCAGTCTATTTTTTCTGCTTCACGCTTCTGCTGGTGGTTGCAGCACTCTTCACTCGAGATTGAGACTATGGCAAAACTCAAAGCACGTGCAATCATTGAAATTCTTGGCAGTCCAGAAGAGCATGTCAAGAAAACTATGCAGATGATTCTTGATAAAGTAAAGAAATATCCTGACACTAAGATCCTTCAAGAAAAGATGTTTCCAGCTGAAAAGATAAGTGATAAAAATCTCTGGAGCACGTTTGCTGAACTTGATATGGAAGTCAAGAGCATACAGACATTGACAGGATTCTGCTTTGATTTCATGCCTTCTTCCATAGAAATCATAGAACCTGAAGAATTACCCATGCAGCATCATGCCATTAGTGATGTGCTCAATGACTTACTAGCGCGTTTACATCAATATGACATGGTCTTGAAGAACATCCATGCTGAAAACATTCTTCTCAAGAAACGCATAGATGGGCAGCAAAAGAAATAACTATTTCCTTATCTTCTTAATATAGTCATCAAATGTCTCTTCCTCAACGTTCTTTTTCTTCTTCAAGAAATACAATCCTATGACAGACAAAAGAATGACTAATGTGATTAGTATCAAGCCCAGAGGATATTCTTTTGGAGTCTGCTGCTGTTCCTGCTTTGAGAGATTGATATTTAAATTCCCCTTATCGTCTGGTAGCTCTCTTCCTGATCCTTTAAGGCCGAGATCTATCTCCGTTTTATTTCCTAGTTGCTCATTCTCCGTTGCTTTTATTTCTACAAATAGAGGGAATACTGCTTTCATTGCTCCAGACTCTGCCTGCAACACCCCTTCATAGACGCCTGGTTGAGCGATTTGCTGCTCATTGATTTTTATTACCATGTCTACTGATTGTCCATCATTAAGCGAAGGAATAAGTGTAGTGTCTGTACTTGCGATCTTTCCTATGGTACCTATAAATCCTATTTGAATATTCTCCAGCGTCAAATTTCCTTCATTCTTGAGACTTAATACTCCTGATAAAATAATATCTGGTGTAATAGACTTCCTTACTTCTGGATTAGTTGCTATGAAAATAAGCTTATTTATCACTTGTCGTGTTTCATTTTGTCGCACTTCAATTACTTGCTGTTTCTTCAGAACACTTATGTTGTAGAATGTTCCTTCATGATCAATCTGTACGGCTGCATCTCCCTCTAGCTTATTGAGATCTACAGTAAACCTGAAGATACGCTTAGTGTCTGGACTGATGGTCTGCAAGACTGTGTATGGATGAGCAATACTTGATGATGCTGTGACATTGAATGTAGTGCCTCCAAGCTTATTTTCTACCTGTATCTGAAATTCTCTCTGATTCTTTTCCAAAACTACAAACGCTGGAACGATGGATAAAATGGAATCTGGTTCGCTATTAATAGGTATTTCTTTTTCGACAGTATATTCTTGCAGTCCTGCAGATCCCTTATACAAAATTCTGTCTACCTTAAAATAAACTGGACCATCAATTACTGCAGGCAAGTCAAAGTAGAGCAGATACATATTTTCGTTATATCGTATGAAAAATGGCGCAATAGATTTTTTGATGCCATTCACATATACAGCAAGCTGCTCTGGTTTAAGCGGTTTTTCAAGAGGCTCAGTAGTCAGACGCATTTGCACTGTCTCTCCAGCACTATACTGTTCTTTTACTAGTGCTATACCAACAATCTCCTGCTCTGCATAGACGAGTTGCGCTAGAACAAAAACCAATAAAAAGATAATTCCTTTCTTTAGCATTAGGAAAACACGTTATAACTTCTTCAAAAGCTTTTTGGCTTCTTCCAAGGACTTGTCTAAATCATCTTCAATCTTTGACTTTACAGAGCTTCCGGCAGAAGACCAGTTGAATTTTGGCTGTTGTGGTTGTGTTTTCTCTAGCTGCGAGCTGAAAGGTCTGAATTCTGAGACTGGTTTAGTTGCAGTCTTACCAGCTCCTTTTGTTTTTCCACGCAGATAGAAGAATACTGCTCCACCCAGCAAGAAGAATACTAAGAGCATAATTATCCATTTGCCTGCACCGCCACCACTTTCTTCAATCTCACAAGTACAAGAGGATGTACAAAGACCTGGGCAAGCGCTGTCATCAACACCATCACATTCTTCAGTGCCTTCTGTTATATCATTACCGCAAGTTTCTGCCTGACTATCGCTGCTGCAATCAGAGGAACAAGCACCTGTTGAACGCTCATAATCATCACATACTTGATCACCACAGAAACAATCTGCTGTGCAATTGTCACTGTCTTCACCAGCATTCACATCACAAATATTGTTCTCATTACAAGTAGAACTGGATGTTTCACAATCTTGCGGACATGTCTCAAAGGTCTCATCACCATTACAAATATCATCGCCGCATGCCGGCTCTAGACGAGGTCCTGCACCACTACCATGAGGAGGAAGCGTTACTGGCACATTCGTGAACGCCGCATAGAGTGCTAGAGCTGTGTTCTGCAACCCACCCCATGAACCGTCACTTTGCTGCTTGGTCTTCAACCATTCTATTGCCGCATTCAATTCTTGGGTGCTTCCTGCCTTTTTCAGCGCAAGAATCGCAATTGTTGTCTCATAGACATCGTTATTAAAACTACCATCATTACGCTGCGCTTTTATGAGATTTGTTATATAAGTCTGTTTTGATTCTTTTGCAGCGAGGACAAAGAGCGCATTGTCTAGTGGTTTCAAAGAGTCATAAACTGTCTTTAACCAAATGTCAACATTTGCTGATGCTGCTACTTGTAACAATATCCAATTGGTGAATAACGAAGCGTCTTTGCTACAGGTGCGATCTGTCGGATTATCGCTAAAGCAACCATTGTTGATAACTGCCTGATAACGATCAGTTGTTGCCTGCTGCACAAGAGAATAACTGTTTTGTGTATTGTAAATAATAGAAATGATTGAGCTTGCACCTAAATCTGCACAATTTATATCAAAATCAATAGAAGACCTTGTTGCTACTAAATCTCTCTTGCGCAGACATTGATTCAAATCGAAAAATGTGTTCGTTGCTGCAACATTGCATTGTGGAAAAGTGCCTGCATCAACCTGAATGTTCTCTTCTTCACGACCATTGTCTCCAGGATAAGAAATCTTACAGGTCCCATTATTAGTTGTAACTATTTCAAGATACCAGTTATTGCGCAAAGCTGGAATCAATATCTTTTTCAGCCATTCTTCACCAGCATCAGTGTTTTCTCCGAATTCATTTAAAGCCCATATAGCAAATGCTGTATCCTTTACCTTACAACTTCCTTTTGGCCAGCAATGATTTGTATCATCTTCCTGTTCTTTTAACCAGGCTAGCGCTTGATTTGCATACGCTGTCGCTCCTGCATCTTTGAATGTGACTGCGGCAACAGCTGTAGTAACCACATTTTCATAACGGCCATTCTCGTTCTTACTTGCCAAGAACTCATAGCCTTTTACTGGATCAAAGCCTGCTGGATCTGCCGCCAAAGCTGGATAGACCATACCTAAGAACACTGTAATAATGACAAATAAACGGCTTAGCTCTTTTACCTGCATAGTATCCCTCTTTCATTCATTTCCAGGAGTAATTATTTAAATAGCTTTCTATATGGCTTTTTCATGCAATTTCTAGCCAAAGGCAAACGAGGAGAAGTCTTTCTGACCACTTATCGCGGCAAGCAAGTCGTCGTGAAGCAAGTCAGAGCCACCAGCACTGCATTAAGCACCTTAGAACTCGAAGCAGACTGGCTTAGCAAGGTCAATAAACACAAGATAGGGCCAAAATTCATCAAACTTGAAGACGGGAAGCTGTTTATGGAGTATGTTTGTGGAGTGCCCATAGGTAAATATTTGGAGCAGTATCCTTTTTCTCCTGCATTAGCGAAAGAGATCTTGGACCAATGTCGTGTTTTAGACAAATTACACATTAATAAATTTGAGATGCATCATCCAACAAAACATGTCTTGATCAAGGCTGGAAAACCTTCACGTAAAACTGTTGTGATGATTGATTTTGAGCGATGTCGATGGACGGAAAAACCAAAGAATGTGACACAATTTGTGCAATTCTTACAGCGATATGCACCTTACATGCAAAAAGACCTAGGTTCATTATTAAGACAATACAAACAGTTACCTACCAAAAAACATTATCACTTATTAATTAAAAAGCTGTTTCATTAATTACTTTTAAAGGTTATTTACGAATTGTCTTATTTCCTTCATAGTTTTCAAATGAATATAGGGAGTTTTATATTTTTCTATCAAAGAAGCTAGTAAATTTCTTTTTATATATGCCCATGCCTCTTTATTTTTCTGCATATGTTTGCGCGAGGTAAATTCATAATTCTCTTTTAACATGACTACGTGATCTTTCAATTTATCTGGAGATTTTCTTGGATTTTTCATCTTTTTTATAATAAATCTTTTAATCAATCTATAAGCAAGAATATTGAATGGAAGATCGAGATAAATTACTAGTTGTGCTTTTTTTATTGCAGGCTCTATCCATCTTGAAAAGGTCCCTTCTATTATCCATTCTTTTTTTCTCACTAGTTTTTCTAGTCGTTTTCTACACTCTTTATCCGAATAATGTAGATCATATTTTCTTTTCCAGTAAATATCGTCCAGATTATAGTGTTGTATATGTATATGATGAGAAATCTTTCTAGCTAAAGTTGTCTTTCCTGAAGCCACTGCACTCATAATATAAATTTTATTTAGTTTATTCACTGCTTTTTTCATCTCTTTTTATCTCTTTCTTCTGTTTTCTTCCACGAGGCTTTTTCTCGTTTTGTTTTTCCATTTTTAACCGATAACGAACATATTGCACTGGATTCTTAATTTTAGAACACCAATTGTCCGGCTGGCAAATTCCTATAGTCTTGTAGTATGCTTCATTGTCACAATTAGGGGGGAGAATAGTCTGCGCAGATTTCTTATGCCAGTTCACATGCGAGATGATCAGTCCGTCACGTAGAGGCTCATAGTTCTTCTGATTCCATTCTAACAATTGTTGCTGGATTTCTTCTGGCGTGTAGCCCATATGTGTCAAGAAGTTTGTCAGAATAAAGATAGCACGCTTACGACCATCTGTCTGCAATCCTTTCAATGCTAAATGAATACAAGGAGGGAAATACTCTGGCTTGATCTTCTCCTTAGGAATTTGGTACTCATCATATTTTTTCTCTTTCTTGTTCTCTTCTTCCTTTTGATTATAGGCAGTATAGACTGGTTTCATGGCCTTATCAAAGGCTTCTATAATCAGCTGTTTTGCCTCTGCTTGCTCTGGAATCTTGAAAAAAGGAATAGATGTGTCCACGTTTTCTATTTTTGCCTGCTTGAGCGAGAAGCTTTTCACTTGCTCTGGCTTGACTGGAACACTTACCATGCCTGACTTCTCATTGATAGAAAACACTGAACGGAACATATGCCGAGAAGAGATTGCCACATTATCTATGTCAACTAAACTAAAAGGATTTAATTTTCCATTGGTGAGCACTTCTTCTTCTTTTTTTCCAGAACTCTTGATGATCTGCTCGATAGTGTTCATGCTTAACAAACGATCTGTCAAAGGCTTTTGGATAATCATCTTGAGATATTGGGCAATTGTCTTTAAACCTTCAGGGAAAAGTAATCTGGTTTCTTCATTATTTACCGTCGGAGGTAGAGACTCAAACGGCACTAGCAAATGAAAACCAGAACGACCACTAAATTTTAGACCTATAGTCTTGATGTTATTAAACTTCAATGCCTCTACCAAGAGCTCTGCTGTTGTCTTGGAATACTCGAGAAAATTTGTGTCAATGTCGATGACAATGTCCCATCCTATGCGCAATTCGTCGAGCTGTTTTCTTGCTAGACCTGCTTTCAACTGCATAGGATCTTTCCATCGTTCCTCAGACATATGAAATGATGTTGCTCCTTCCTTTGCGAATTCATAGATGTCTGAGGGATACTGTATAATCTGTGGCCTTTTACCAAAGTTTTGCAATCCATACATGGCACCGACTTCACGATCTTTGGCTAAAGCAGCGATAGCTTGCTGAACATCCTTTCGAGCATAGAATTTGAGAATCCTCTCGTCCATAGGCTAGAAACAGTGATTTGCGTTTATATAGCTTCTGGGGCTTTTAAAGAAGTTATTACGATTTCTTCGGCAGCTTTTCAGAAAGAGCCATCATTTCCTTGTGTAGTTCTTGAGTTTTCTTCATGAATTCCTGAACTTTATTTTCTACCTGTTCAATCACATTTTGGAGGTCATCAATCTGTTCTTCAATAATCTGCTTAGTTTCTTCGATTGTCTTTGGAACAACGACACCGGCACCAACGTTTGTCAGCACTTTCTTAGTCTCCGTGATTATACCTTCAACATAGAGACCTCCGCCTAAAGGAGCATATATCTTGCTTTTAGACTTTATCTTGTCCAGTTCATCTAAGCTTTGCGACAATGTCAAGAGTTCTGTGCGTTGCTGCCCTAAAACTTGTGATTGCTGATGCAATTGCTGAATTTGTTGATTGAGCGTTTGCAATTCCATATATTTTTGCTGCAGAGCTTTATCGTCACTCATAAGAACTACTTCTTAGCTTCCTTCTTTGCTGGCTTTTTTTCAGCTGTCTTTGCCGACTTTTGCTGAGGAGCTTTTGCTTCTTTCTTCTTGCGTTGCGCAACAGGCTTAACACCTTTCTTTGTCTTTGGTTTTGTAGCGACGATCTTGATACCTAATTTTTCGAAAGCCTTGACGACATCAGCGTGAGAAGCGCCTTTTTTCACATCTATAGTTTTTTCTAAAGGTTCTAAGTGCATAAGATTACATTTTTTTCTTCGCACTTGTCCATCAACTATGACAAAATTATTATCTATAGTTTCTACAATAGCGCAAAACTTACCTGCATCTCTTCCAGCAATCTTTACATAGACTCTGCCAATTTCAGTCATTCTTGTTTCCTCATGAACGCTTGCGCATTTTCAATAATCTTCAATCGTGTACAAGGAGAACAATAGATTCCACCATAAGGTCTTTCTGGACGCTTCATGGTTTTAGCTGTGGTGCGCGCCTTAAATGCTCGCAATCTCGGAACACCTGCTAAAGGTTTGCCACAAGCTGCACAATGTGCTTTCTTAGGTTTTCTTTGAGCATAATGTATATTTGTTGCACCGCCAGGCACCTTCTTGAAAATCTTTCTGAATGCACGGCGTGATCTAAATTTTTGGCTTGTCATGTTTTGAGGGCGTTTAGTGTATTTTAAAAAGCTTTCTAATGAGCAGATTGAAAATGATGGAACAGAGTAAATACGTCCATAACCAGCCTATGCCCGCCCCCCATGGCCAGATACTGAATCCCCAGGAGAACAAATCGCCCGCTGGCAAAAAAGTTACCTTCAACCAGCTGAAAATCAAGATAATAGGAATAAATGTGAATAACATGGGGCGCATACTATGCCGCATATACTTGAGATTTCTTTCCATCATCTGCTGATTAATCGCGCTCATCTTGTCTGGATTGTCCTTAGACTCTTTCATTTTCTTCCGAAGATTATTCATTTCTTCCTTGAGCACTTTCATTTCACTTTGATTAGTCAAGACCTTATACGCCAATGTCGAGAGCGCTGTGATAACCAGTGAAATAACTACAAGAGCCCATCGTGGAGATAAAATATAGGTTATGGGATAAAAAATCCAGTCAAACAAACCGCCTAAAAGAGCCATCTTATTCTCCACCCATCATTTTTCGCATCATAGGATTCATGTCCATCATGTGCTGCTGGGCAATGTCTTCATATAGCTTGTAAATGATCATGACAGTCAACAAAATACCTGTACCGTTTGCTAATGCTCCCATCAGATCTGCTGATGCTGCCAGTATACCCACAGATATAGCGCCAAGCACAGTCAAAGGCATGATATATCTCTGCAAGAGCTGCTCAATGACTCGTGGGTCACGCCTGAATCCTGGAATCTGCAGACCTGAAGCCATAATCTGCTTTGCTTGCGATCCTGCATCCATGCCTGATGTCTGCACCCAAAAGATTGAGAAAAGCACTGCACCACCAATCATGAGCAGCATATATGAAAATGAATAAAAAATATGCATAACACTTATGCTCCCTGTAATAAGATCTTGGATTATATTAGGCGGAAAAAGCCAGAGCACAATACCTGATGCTGGAGAGTTTCCTGCGAAGGTTCCTAACCAAGGATGACCCCATCGCTCTAGCAAACGCGCCCAGAGCTGGATATTAGCCAATAGCGCCGCAGTCAAGATGACAGGGATATTTGAAGTGTACATAAACTTCAAAGGCCATCTAATACCATGACCACGAATACGACCGAATGATAGGGGGATCTCCACTTTCATTGCCTGCCCATATACTGAAATGGCGAAGATGATTATAGTTGCTAAGATCGCTGCAAGAGCTAAAAATGCTCCTGTTGGATTTCTATTAATCAATGATGCAAATAAGACCCATACTTGACCTACTGGCGCTTGTCCTGTTCCAAATGCTAACGTTCCTGCACTTGTTAAAGGAGAGAATGCCCTAATGAAAATAGAACTGGAAACTCCTGCCGCGATAAACAAAGATAAACCTGAACCAAATCCCCATTTAGTAACTATTTCATCCATGTACATAACAATGAAACCACCAACTATAAGCTGGAAAACCAAGATTAACTCCATCGTGAAATAAGATCCAGTGCCTAATAACTCCTGAGCTGGAGCAAGACCGCCCATGAAGACATAAATGATTGCTTCAAAGATAATGAAGAAAATAGACATTACTTTCTGTAAACTTTGAAAGAATTTTTTTCCTTCTGGTTTTGTGACATCAATCTTTAACATACCAGATCCCACCAACAACTGCAAGACGATGGAAGCAGTTACTAATGGACCGATACCTAAAGAGAGAATGGAACCAAAACTGGCTCCTAAGATAATGGATAAGGATTCAAACTGTGCGAGAGCATTTTGCCCTAGACCGAATAAAGGAATAACTGAGAGCAAAAAGAAAGCGACAAGCACTAATAATGTCCACTTCAGCTTACTCTTGAAAGAAACATGTTTTTCCTGCGGAGCTGCAACTTCAGGTAAGAAGGCTAAGAAACTATCAAGAGCACTCATTGTTCTTCAGACAGTATCTTTCCCCCGACTTTTTCAATTTTTGCTTTTGCTTTCGCTGAACACATCGCTACTTTGATCTCATACTTCATCTTGGGCGTTCCTTTTGAAAGGAGCTTGTTATAACCTAAATCTTCTAAGTCTAAAGGTGACTTTAAAGGTAAGTCTCTTATATTGATTGCCTTGACAACATTCCTTACTTCTGGCGGGACAATAAACCCATGCTTTCCAAAGTATTCATGACCATATTCCTTGATGATCTTATTCTTCTTGTTATGCGAACGCTTACCAGATCCAGCCATTCCTTTACCACCACGATTACCAGAACCACGATTCTTCTTGTAGCCATAACCATGCGTACGCGAACCTCGCTTTCTATGCACATTTCTTTTTCTGCGGACTGTCATCTTACATCATTCTCTGCAATAACTCATTAATCTTTTCTTTGCGATATCCTAGGACACCACCCATAGAAAACTGCTCTTTGATACCTTTGCGCTCAAAACCATGCACTGGCGGGCTAAGCTTAAAGAAAGGCTTGAGACCTGGAATGTCCTTGAGCTCTTTTTTACCGCTCATAAATTCTTTTGCAAACTGGTCAAATGTTGTGCTACATTTTTCCTTTAAGTATTGTTCTGTCAATGGTGCTTTACCTGGTAATTTACCGCGCTTCTGCAGAAGTAACTTAAAAGTTTCTTCATCTATCTCTCCCCAGGTAACTGCATCTTGGATTTTTGTGAGCATGCCTGCATATGCAGGAGAATTGCTTACTACGACCACATGGTTTTTCTTATAAAGGCGCAAGATATCAAATGTATCTTTTATACTCTTCTTTAATCCTGGCTTTCCTTTAATCCTGATGATTGCTACCTTTTGGAGTTTATTCATTGTTCTTTATTTTGTTGTTTTTTCTCTTGTGGCTTTATCTTCACTTGTGATAATAAACGCAATGCTTCAAATATGGCTTTAATGTGATTTAACTTTGTGCGTGTCTGACCATATGTACGAGAGTAGACGTCTTTGATGCCTGCTAATGCCAGAATCTTCGCTGCTTCCTTTTCCATTGCAAGTCCAGTACCTTTAGGCGCTGGCAGAATCTCTACAAGCACCGAACCGCATTTTGCTATAATCTTACAAGGAACAGAATGATTACCACCGCAACCACATTCCCAAGAACCACAGCCACGCTTGACTTTAATCATATTTAATTTTGCCTTTCGTACTGCTTTCTCTCTTCCAGGCAATGTTTCACGAGCCTTGCCATATCCTAAACCTACATATCCATCTCGATTTCCGACGACAACGAGTGCTGCAAAACTTGGCTTGTTTCCTTCTGCAGTTTTCTTCTGTACCTGACGCCAAATACTTGATTTGCCACCACCGAATTTACCTTTAGACTGACCAATACCTAACAAATCTGATTCAAGATTCGGCAAGAGTGCATCAACTATGGATGCTTCCAAGATAGGAAGTCCTGCGTTAAGAATTTGATCAATATGCGTAATCTCGCCACGCTTAACCTTCATGCCCACCACTGTCTTCGGTTGCCAAGCTTCCTTGTCAAATTCCTTTTTTATTTCTACACCTATTGGTGCTTCTAGAGGAACTGTTGGAATAACTTCCTTCACTACTTCTTCCGCTGCTTCAACTGTTACTTTCTCAACAATCTTCTCAGCAGGAATTGTTTTCTCCTCGACTTTTGATAGTTGTTTTTTTGGTGGCATGTTACTTGTTTTGTTTTGGTTTATACTGCATAATTGCCTCTTTTACCTTATCAAAAGAGGCATTTTTAAACTTAATGTGCTTTCCTGTAATTCTTTCTTCTGATGGCATGATCTCTGCGTTATAAGGAACCATGAAACCTGCATCATTCGCACCTTTTACTGCTGCAAATATTAAGGAACCTTTAGTTATCTTTTGCAATCCTAAGTCGAGAATAGCGTCTTTTAATTTCTTCTCTTTCGCCTTTATGCCTGCCAATAACCCTGTCAGATAAGCAGCTGGTGTGTTCTTTCGCGCAATGTCCCATCCAAAATTCTTCTGTAATTCTTTTGAACTGGTTGTCACCAAAATATTATCTCCTTTAGGAGTATACTCTGTAATCTGAATCAAGACATTTTTCAAGGAGCGTCTCACTACAAAACGGAGCTTCCTTGACTTCAAGAGCGCCAAACGTGCCCTATAGTCTGTTCTACCTTGTCTTTTTCTCTTGAGAGGCAGACCGAATCGTTTGCTTTGGTTTTTCATGTTTCTTCACGGCAGCATGTTCTTCTAAGTAGAGCTTGATATGCCTTCTACTTCTGAAGAAGCCGCCTTTTGCTTTCTCATATAATGAGTGGAATGTTGTTGTATCTACAATTTTCTTTGCCTTGAGCTCTTGGAGGAAGCTTCTTTGTGATCTAATCTTATTGATCCAACGGCGTTTTGCTGGAAGACGTGCGAACTTGCTTCCTTCATGTGTAGCTGCACCTTGCCTTCTTCCTTTTCGCTTCTGCCCTTCATGATGCCGAGTGCGACCACGAGAGACACCTTGCTCAGGACGCTTCTGGATTGCTAAGTCTTTGATTAATCTGCGAACATCATTTTTGGTAATAGCTTCTTTCACTTCTGCAAGCCGAGTCTGGTCAAACCATACTCTCTGTTCTCCACACTTCAACAATTGCGCTGCAAGTCTTCTCTGTGATCCGATGTTCATTTCTGTTCAAGCACCTTTCGCTTTTCTTCAGCTTCTCTCTTCTCTTTCTCCTCTGAAGTCTCCTCTTCCTTCTTTTTCTTCTCTTTTGCTTGCGCCTGTTTCAGGGCTTCTTGCTTGGTCTTCTCTTTCTTGGATAAACGCGCTTTTTCCTGCTCTTTGCGAGCCTTGAACTCTTCTTCAATCTCTTTGATAGCATTGCCTGCATCTTGGAAATTAAGGACTTTAAGCTTCATCTCTTGTGCTTTCTTTAGAAGCAAGATGCGTTTTCGTGCACCAAGCGTTCGTGCAATAATACATGCTCCTTGAACATTCTTCAAGTCTTCCTCAGTGTATACTACAGTTTGTTTAAATCCTTCTGGCGACAAACCCCGAGCAGCATGTGGAGAACCCCAACCTATTCTCGGCTGTCGTGGATGACCACGCAATTTTCTTCGAATCTTATTATCCCCACCTTTCGGCTTATGCCATTTCATCGCTAAGCGAGGAACACGCAAGACATCACTCCGTCTAAACCTAGGCTTCTTCGCCTTTCGATCATTTCTGAGTTGCACTATTTTTTCCATTTTATTTCGTTCTCACTGGCTTTTCTGTAATATAAATACCATCTTGGAACACACGACGATCGCGACCCCTTATTCTTGTTGCAACTTCTATGTTTGCAGCAGTCTGGCCTGCAGCCTCGACATTCGGAGCATCTACAGTAATAACATCTTTGTCAATCTTCACTTTCGCACCAGGCATAATCTTTGCTATACGAGGTATTTTTTCACCGAGAAAATTACTGATGATTATCTTCTCTCCTTCCTGCTTCACTGTCATTGGGAAGTGACCAGAGCAAATCTTTAATTTATAGGTAAACCCTTCTTTCACTCCACGAAAAAGATTCAGAATGTGCGCATGATAGCTGTTAATCATCCGTTTACTCTTCTTCTTACTTGATTTTGTAGCGAGAATAATGGTGCTCTCTTCTTGTTTCATCGATACTAAGGGATGCATTAACTGCCTTGTGGTCTCTCCTTTTGCACCTTTTATCTTGATAAGACCAACTTTATTCATCTCCAAGTTCAGACCTTCAGGTATATTCATTTTGTACATAATTCCCTTGTCCTTTGATGCTTGTTTTTCTTTCATGGTCAGTAGATGAATGCAATTAATTTACCTCCAAGGCCCTTTTGTTTTGCCTCGATATGCGTCATCAAACCTTGTGAGGTTGAAACAATGATCAACCCAAAGTCACGTGCTGGCAAAAATCTCTTCTCAAATTTTGTATATTCTTCCTTCTGCACGGAAAAGCGCGGCTTGATCACTCCACATTTATTCACTGCACCAAGAAGGTTGATAGTTGCAATACCGCCCTTGGCATCCTTGTACTCTACAGATCCTATATAGTGATTGTCCTGCATCATCTGCAAGACTTGCTTGATTATCTTTGAGACTGGTGTCGCTACACAAACTAATTTTCCTACGCGTTGTGCGTTCATAATGTTGTTCAAGGCATTTGCAAGTGGGTCGTTTAACATGGTGTCATTCCTTAGCTGTATTTTTTGAATCCTATCTTGAAGGCAATGTCACGGAAACATCGTCTACAAAGATGAAGACCATATTTTTGGATATGTGCGCGTGTATTGCCGCATCGTTTGCATCTTCTGGCCAAAACACCACAACTGCGCTTCTTAGGAGCATTATGTTTCTTATATTTCTCCAATTTTGCAGGTTTATTCTTCAATTGCTTGAATACTTTGTTGTAGTTGCTTGTGGTCATCTTATTCCTCGATCGTTATATTGAACTCCTCTTTCATAAACTGCATACTTTCTTCTTGCGTGATACGATGGTGTGAAGAGATAGGGCTAGGCATGATACGTCTTCTTGCGACTCTGTAACCGTTGCGCTTGAGTGATACTGCGCATTCAAACCCAATAATTCCTATGGAAGCATCATATTCCACGCTAGGAACGCTAATATATTCCTCTACACCGAACGAGAGGTTGCCGAACTTGTCAAACTTACGTTTGCTTAATCTATTTTTTTTCGCTACTAATAGACGCTTAAGGATCTCTTCAGCTTTCTTTCCTCGAATAGTCACTTTTGCACCAATTTCCAGATTAGGACGAATACCCCATGTTGGGATGCGTTTTTTTGTCTTAGTTTTTACCGGAGTCATGTTTGCTATTTTCTTCAAGAGCTTCAATGCTTTCTCAAGTTTGTCACCTGGACCACCAGTTCCTATATTTAATGTGAGCTTCTCGATCTTGATTTGTCTCATAGGGTTAGTGTCTGTCATGTTTATTGTATAAATGGTTTTTCTATAATGTAAGCATAGTCCTGCAAAGTCTCTATCTTTCCTTCCTTGGTTTTGAAAATGATACGATCTGGCTGAATACCCTCCATAGGCTTAATCTCTTCCAATGTTCCTATAGTTCCTTTGTGTTTACCGCCAATCAAGTAAATGGTTGCGCCTTTCTCGAATTTCAGATGTTTCTTGATCTTATTATCGGCAGACAGCACTACTGTGTCTCCAACAATATAATCTCCTTTGTCGATAAGGAGGTTTCTTCCATCAAAGAGATTGATCTGTATCTTCTTCCCAGGCAACATGGTCTTTCCGATGATCTTGACAACTTTGTGATCTGCATCTTCTTTGCTTGTCTTCTGCGCGTATAAATGACCTGTCTTGTCATAAAGCATGATATAATACTCATTCATTGGAAGTATACTAATAATATCAAAGATACCTACAGAAAATCTGTGGTCTTTCCTTGGTTTTCCATTAATCAATATTTTTCCTTCAGCTAGCACTTTCTTACATTCTCGTGTTGTTCTTACCTCTTTCAATAAGTCACGAAGAACAATAGTAAGCGCCAAAGCATGCTCATATTTCTGCGGTCCTGGACTTGGCTTAATAGTAAACATTCGTGCTTTACGATGCAATCTCCAAGACTTTGGTGCTGATAATCGTTTCATGTGTGCCATTATTTCTTAACCTCAAATAATTCTTTGCGCTTCTTGTCATCCAAGATCATGTCTTCAATGCGAACTTTTGATGCATGAATAGGGTAGGATACTTTTGTTCCGTCTCTCTTGATCATCTGCGCGCCCTCGATAAAGATACGTGAACGCTTGAGATCAACTTTCTCAATCTTTCCTTTATGCCCATGGAACTGTCCACGAAGAATGGTCACCATGTCTCCTTTCCGCACTTGAGCATTTCTCTTTCCATATTTCTTTCGCAATGCTTCTGCTAATGGTGCTGCCATAAAACGTTGAAGTACATGCAGTGGAGCATTATGTCTATACTTGCGCTGCTTACGTGTTTGCGTGCTTCTATTCCATTGCGAGGAAAACTGTTTGTTCATCTTAAATCACGATACTAGCAACTTTGGCTACTTCAGGCCAACGTTCAGCTGCCTCCTTAGCGATAGGTCCTTTGAAGATTGTTCCTTTTGGCGATCCTTTTTCATCTTTCAAGACTACTGCTGCATTATCTTCAAAGCATACGCGAGTGCCATCTGGTCTTCGATATTCTTTCTTTTGACGCACTATAACTGCTGCAACTACTTGCTTTCTCATCTCAGGACTTCCTTTAATAACTGAAGCCATGATAAAATCACCTACACCACATTTTGGGTATCTTCCCTTGACTGTTTTTTGGCCACGAATAGAGGCAATGCGCAATATTTTTGCACCAGAGTTATCACAGGTTGGAATCTGCGCTCGATGCGGCAATGATTTTACTATATTCGCCTTGACTGCTTTCATTCTTTGATAACCTCAACTGCGACGAAATTTTTTGTTTTTGATAATGGACGTGTCTCAGCAATTTTTAGAGTATCGCCTTGCGTGACATTTAGACATCCAGGAACATGAGCTTTTATACGCGTTCTACGCTTCTCATAACGTTCATATTTCTGCACGTAAAACTGACGAGGGAACTCTATGGTTGCAGTCTTGTGAAATACATTTTTTATAACGGTTCCGACAAAGATACGTCCGTGCACTTTCAAGTTACCATGAAAAGGACATTTCTCTTCTGCACAGGTCTTTTCTGGGAAAGGTACATCTAGACCTATTGATCGTCCGTTCTTCTGGACTGCTTCTGTTTTTTTAGGCTGTTTTTTGGTTTCCATTGTTATTTTTTGACACGATCCTCAGATCTTCCAAGGAGTGTTTTTCCGTCAATATGGATGAGGTTTTCTCCCATCTTGATTTCGATTGTGACTTGTTCCTTGAGCACTGTTTTTGTCTTCTGTTCGTGCTCTATCACCAATGTGTTCTTCGTTTCGTCGACGATGACTCCTCTGATGCCTTTCAAGCCCTTGTTCGCTGCGTCGATGACTTTCACTTCAAGCCCTATGAGCTCCTGTCGTGGAATGTCTCTTCGGTGCATGTTATGCGACGTCAATTGTTTCTGGAGCGAACCCGAGTTTTATCAGTTCATCCTTGACTTTGTGCCTGTGCTCTCCTTGAAGTTCGATGACACCATTCTTGACTGTGCCACCACATGCCAACTTTGACTTCAGCTTCTTTGCGACATCTTTGATGTCGATAGATTTCTGGTCAATGCCGGTAACCATTGTTGTCAACTTCCCAAACTTTCGTTTGATGGTTGTGATGCTGATGCGCTGATCTTCTTTAGCGATCGTCTCACAGACACAGAGCTCTTTGAAGAGCCCACATTTCGGACAAATTTCACTCATGTCTTTTGCTCTTACCTCCTGTCTCCTTTGATGGAGCCTTTGGTTTTGATGAGGATGATTTTGCTTCTGGCTTCTTGGTTTCTTTCTGCTTCTCTACTTGTTTTTTATCAATAGGCTGCATCTTCAATTCATGCAAACGTGTGAAAATGCGTGCTCTCGTCTTTCTTATAAGCTTAACCTTTCCTGGATTTTCCAAGTTTGTATGCATAGCTCTCTGACCATTTAATTTCAAGAGTTCCTTACCTAGCTCGGCGAGCTTTCCACGTAATTGCTGCTCATTCATCTGTTTGAACTCATTCTTTCTTATCAGGGACATGTTCTTCCTTCTTCTCTACTTTTGGTTTGTGAGGAGCACGTTTTTTAATCTCTTTCGGTTTGATCTCTTCCGCTGGTTTTGTCTCAGCAACATCTGCCGGAGCGACTGCAGGCACACTGTCCGCAGCATCAGTCACTGTCACTTCAATCTTCTTCTCTTGTGGTGTGAGTTTGGTATCTTGAACTTTCAGAGCCAACATCTTATCTGGCAATTCGATATCTGGAGTCATAATGCTTACTTTAATACCAATGGTACCTGATTTTAGATTGACTCCAATTTTCGCTTTCTTTACTTTGTACAAATGAATTTCTCCTGATTTTTTGAGATATCCTGCAGAGAATCTCCATGAACGTGCACGTGCACTTGGAATTTTGCCTGAGAGGACAACTTCAGCACCTAAAGCACCAGCATCAATCACATCTTGCAACACTCTATAACCAATAGATTTGAAACGTTTTGATCCAAAGCGTTCTAAGTTGAAAGCGATACGATCTGCAATGTAGTTGACATCCATAGTAGGATTGTCTACATCGCCAATCTCAATCTGCGGATTCTCCATCTTGAACTTCTTCTTGAGAAATGCAGTCAGTTTCTTGATGTTGTCTCCTTTCTTACCAACCACAAGACCAGGGCGTGTCGTATAAATAATTACTTTTTCACCTAAAGGAGTGCGCTTGATTTCTGTGTGAGAATATCCAGCCTTAGCTAATGTTGAAGCCATATATTCCTGAATCTGATACTCTTTCAATTTTTGTGCGACGAATTTGCGTTCAATCATTATAGCTTAGTCTCCTTCTTCATGGGTTGTTTAGTTTCTTTTGGAGCTAACGTTTCTTTCTGTGCAGACTTTTGTCTCTTCTCATCGACTTCCCATTCTGCAACGATGATTTTTACATGCGTATTGCGCGCTTTGATACCACGAATACGACCTGGGCGATAGCCTCGAGATGCTTTATTCGCTATAATTGTTTGAATATACAATTTTTCCTTGTCTAATCCTTTGTCTTCAGCATTAGATTCAACAGAATTCAACAACGTTAGGATAAATCGACATGATTTGATTGGGTAACGACCAGCAGCAATATAACCTGGCTTGTGAGCAACATTCATCTTGAATCTTTTGTACGGGACTGCGTTTTCCATGTTGATGACACGCTGCAAGAATGCTTTTGCCTTGACTAAACTCTTGCCTCGCACAGCACCGCATATCTCTACTGACTGCCTTGTCGAAATAGGTACATTCGAAATTGTTGCTGTTGCTGTGTGTTCGTCTGTCATGTTTACTTCGCCTTACTTGCCTGCGCAGTACTGGATTTTGTAGCTCCGATACCTGGCGCAGAGTGTTCAACTCTGCTACGTGTTAATGCAAATTCACCAAAGAAGTGACCGAGCATTTCTTTTGTGAATGTGATTGGAGCAAATTCTTTCCCTTTATGTATGTGAATAGTCATTCCTATCATCGGAGGCAAGACAATCATGTCGCGAGCGTGCGTCTTGATAGGCTTTTTACGGATTCCTTTTTTCATAGACTCTAACTTCTTGAAGAAAGGCTCATAGCGTTTCAAGCTTTCCCGCTTTAAGGAACGACGCTGTCGTGCTGGCAAGAGCTTGATGAAATCAGTCATATCCATCTTCACAATTTCCTCGAATGTTTTTCCATGGAATCTGTATTCGTCTTGCATCATAATTACCTACCGCGTCCTGTCTTGCGTGCGCCTACAAGACCAACTTTTCTTCCTGGTGGAGCATTGCGTGATACTGTCTTTGGCTTACCAATGTGGCGACCACGACCAGAACCGAATGGATGATCAACAGCGTTCATCGCTACACCAGATGTTCTTGGATATAATTTTCCGTGAGCGCGCATGTGATGATGCATTTTACCTGCCTTAACGAAAGGCTTGTCTCTTTTACCAGCTCCAGCAACCATACCTATAGTTGCACGACACATAGGATCAAAGTCATGTTGTTTCTTCGATGGAAGCATGACTGTCACTTTATCAGCAGTGTTCATGAGAACACGTGCAGTTCCACCTGCAGAGCGAACAAAAGAACCGCCATCTGCTGGGAAATTTTCAATATTGTAAATATCTGTTCCTTCAGGGATATTCTTGAGAGGCAATGTGTTACCTATCTTGACTGGCGCTTGAGCACCTACAGCAATGGCATCATTCACTTTGATGTTCACAGGAGCGACTATATGATTCACTTCACCATTCTCAAAGACTACTCTTGCGAGAGGAGCATTGAATCCTGTGTTGTGAAAGATGTCTGTGATCTTTCCATTTAATACACCCTTCTTCTCAATATCATCATAATTACGATATTTGATAGCAATTTTCCAACGATGACTGTGAGCCTTATAAGTAGGAGAACCTCGTCCTCTTCGCTGCGTGATAATTTGTTTACCCATCTTAGATTGCTCCTAATTGTGTTGCAATGTCCAATGCTGGATTCTCTAGTGCGAGCTTGATAAATGCTTTCTTTTTCCCATCTGGAGTTATCATGGTGTTGACTGCAACTACTTTCACTTTGAACTCTGCTTCAATGGCTTTCTTGATGTCTGTCTTGGTTGCTGTATTTTCTACAATAAACGCAAGCTTGTTCTCTGACTCCATCATTCGTACAGACTTTTCCGTTGATAAGAGATGTTTAATAACAGCATTCATTGTTTTACCTTCTTCTCTTTAGAAGCTTCTTGTTTCGCAGTTTCTTTCTGTGTGACTGCATGATTATTCATAAATAATTGTCCTTGTTTGATTTTCTCGATTGCTTTCTCTGAAAAGATAACAAACCGACCTGCGTCACCACCTGGAGCCAGCATGTTAATGTTTAATTTGGCAACCTCACAAATGTCAATACCAGACATGCTTGCTGCTGCTTTTTGCAACTGACAGCTTCCAGAGACCACAATCAAAGGCCCTTTCTTCGTCTTATATTTGCGACCTCTTACTTTGCCTCTACCTGCACGCACTTTTCGTTCTGCAATACGCATCAGTTCTTCCTCGAGCTTTAATGCGTGCAATACTTTGACAACCTCTTTTGTTTTTTGCAAAGTTTCAATCTTTGCGTCGATAACAGAAACTAAGTGCTTAAACTGATGACCGCGCTCCTTTACGACTTCATGATCAAGCGTTGCTGCCAGTGCAGAACGAATTGCTTTTCTGCGTTCTTTGATATTTATCTTGAGATCATAAATTTCCCAGGGCTTTGGCGGATGCGCACGACGACCACCTGGAGTGTTTGGCGAAAATGCACCTACCCAACCAAATTGGCGACCACGATGCCACACAATCTTTCTTGGTGTACGAGCAATACCATGACCATAAGATGTCTTGAGTGCGCGTCTGCGCTTAGGAATATTAACTACTTGTCTTTTACCAGCTTCTGGGAATGCACCATACACTTGACGCTTGTGACTCATGTAAGCCAAGAATGCCCGACGAATTAAATCTGGGCGAACTTCTTCAGCAAATTGCTCTGGCAAGTCCATGGCTTTTATTTTTGCACCTTCGAGAGAGAATACGTCAGCTTTCATTGCTTGCTCGCTGTGCTGATGAATTTCACTTCAGCAGCTTCTGCTTTTCTTCTTGTTGGGCGTGCAGCTTCTGTGACTATAATTGCACGCTTTGCTGGACCTGGAATAGAACCCTTGATGAGAAGAACGTCATTTTTAACCATACCATAATGCAAGAAACCGCCCTTGGGATTGACTGCCTTAGGATCATTAATCATCTTGATGAGCCACTTGTTGAACTCTGTTCTGGTGTGATAACCCATCTTACCTGCTTGAGCAACACGCCAAGAAACTTTCTTTGGACGCCAAGAACCGAGAGTACCTACACCACGTTTTGTTTTTTCTGACTTATGCTGACGAATCTTGACACCGAAACGCTTGACTGTACCTTGGTATCCCTTACCTTTGGTAACGCCATGCACATCAACATATTGACCTTCCTTGAAGACATCTTGAATCTTGATTTCCTTGTTCAATAATTCTTTACCTAATTTGAGTTTTTCTTCGTTTGTCTTTCCATTCATTGGAAGTTCGAAGACATCTGGTTTTTTCTTGCCGAAATCTGTTGTCTTTGGCTGCGTATGCACTACCAACCGTAAATCAGCGAAGTCAGCAATTTCCTTTCCTTGTGTCTTTGGCTTTTTGAAAGCTTTATCGAGTTTATCAGAAAAAATTTCAGAAGCGAGTTTGAGACCATCAACAGAAACGGTGTAGAAGCGGAGAGCAATTGGTTTTAAAGAAGGACATTCAACGACAGTAACAGGCAATGCGACGCTTTGTCCTTTTGTCAAGGATTTAGGATTGTTGTCACGAATGAGCACGTGCGTCATGCCGACCTTATAGCCCATGAAGCCAACGACTTTAGAAGCATCTACTTCAACCCAGGTTCTTATTCTTGGGTGCTGTCTCTTGGCACGTGATCTGTGCCAGAACTGCATCGAACCGTGACGCGGCCAATACAGTCTATTTGCTCCTGCCATTCTTCTTGTGTTTCCTTTGTTTGTTTCCCTATTAGAGGTTGAAACAGCGCATCTATAGACATATGATGCATTTCGCCTTTGAGAATCAGCGGCTGCTCTCTTGCAAACCAGTATGTTTAGCCTGCCTTACGGCTTTGCTTACATCTCCTCTGGTTTGGCTTGTTATTAGTGGATTTGTGTCCACTGGTGCCCCTCGTAAGGGTAAGAACATCGACTGATGGGGGCTTTATAAAACTTGTGGATTTTGCCCTTCTTTTAACTGCTTATTGACTTCCGTTTGTACCATTTCTTGTGGGAAATCTCGCTTAACCTTTTAAGGAAAACTTAAAAATGCTTCACACTTTCTCTAACAAAGGATAAATGGTTCGCTTCGCTCTCTCAAATTTTTCTATTTAACATGGGAGTTCCTAATAATTCGGATAATTTATCGGCTTACGCTGAAGATAACTTTATAATTCAGGGTTTGTTTCCAGTATTATGAAAAATGATTTATTAACTCAATTAATGAAAAAATTCCAAATTTCAAAAGAAGAGTTCGAAAAACATAAAGAATACTATAACAACCATTTTGAAGAATATAACAATGAGATTTATCAGGATTTAAAAACCAGACTTGTGCATCTAAGTAATTTTTTTGAGAAAAATTGGTTTAATAAAAGATACAATCTTCTTCTCCAAAAATATTATTTATTTGATTGTATTGTTGAGATAGGTTTTGGATTGCCTTATTTACCATTAAAAATAAAGAAAAATAAATTACCAACTTTAATTTATTCTGATATTTATGAATCAGCAATTAATGTTTCTAAAGAGATATTAAAAAATATAGGAAAAAGCGCAGATTTTATTAAAGGAGATATTGAAAAAGAAAAAACTTGGAGATTAATAAAAGAAAAAATAAATGGAAAAACTTTGCTTGTATGTATTGAAGTCTTGGAGCATCTTAAAAAACAAAACTATTTTTTTGAAAATGCTAAAAAACTAAATCCTTCAAAAATAATAATTAGCCTTCCAATTGGGCCTAAAATTCCTTCACATCATTCGTTTTTTCAAACAGAGAAAGAAGCAAGAAATTATTTGCAAGATTATATGATTATCGAAGAAGAAAACATAATCAAACCTACAGATAAATCTAATAGGGATATTGACAAATACAAAAACGTCATTGTCTTCGGAAGATTAAAGTAGGAAGCTTTAAAGTTACTAAAATTATTATTTTTTTATGAAAACAAACCCCACAGATGAAGATGTAAGGTTTATCAGAGAATGTATTGAACTTTCAAGAAAAGCTTTAGCAAATAAAGATAAACCTTTTGGAGCAATTGTAACTTTAAACGGAGAAGTTTTAGCAAGAGCGGTTAATAATTCAAAAAATAAAGTCTATGAACACGCAGAGTTAGTTGCTCTTAATGAAGCCTCAAAAAAACTCGGAAAAATTGATTTGATGGGTTGCACTCTTTATTCAAATTGTGAGCCTTGCCCCGGTTGTTCGTTCTTTATCAGGGAATATCATATTTCTAGACTTGTTTATTCTATATCTTCTTTAGGAATGGGTGGAATTTCTCGTTATCCTGTTCTAAAAGATGAAGGGCTGAATAAGTTTAAACCCTATTTTGGAGATGTTCCAGAAATTATTCCTAATATCTTAGAGAAAGAAGCATTGGAAGTTTTTGAAGGAACTGAGTTAGAAAATTATTTTGGTTCAGACAAAAAATGAAGTCTTCTTTTAGAAAAAGAAGTCGGAGATGGAGCTTTTGTTTTTTATTTCCCTTTCCAATGAACAATCCTCCTTTCTGCAAAAATAAATCCTTTGTTAATCAAGAATCCTAAAACTCCAGCAATAAAAATTGTAGCGTACATTTCAGAAATCCTATAAACAAGTTGTGAGTCTATTATTCTATGCCCTAAACCAAAATTAGTTCCAATAAACATCTCAGTTACAACAACAATAACCAAAGATAAAGAGATTGATATTCTCATTCCGCTAAAAATTTGGGGCAGAGCTTCTGGGAAGATAATTTTTTGAAATAAAGTGAAGCCAGACATTCTCATAGTTTTTGCTGATTTTATTCTTAATTCTTTTCCGAGATGAACACCATACATAGAATTTATTATTAAAACAAGTCCTGCAGCCCAAGCGGTTAAAGCTATTTTTGATTGGTCGCCAATACCAAAAAATAGCAAGAACAATGGGAATAACGCAGTTGCGGGAATGCTCCTAAAAAATTCAACTATAAATTCCAATGAATAATAAATCCTGTCTGAATAACCCATAAGCAGACCAATAGGTATTCCGACTAGACAGGCAATTATAAAACCTAAAAGAGTTCTATAAAGTGTAAATGATATGTCTGGCAGGATTTCACCAGAAGCAAAAAGATTTATTATCTCAAAAAAGGCTGCTTGGGGTGTTGGCAAAAATAATGGACTAATTAATTTTAGGTTAGATAAAATTGCCCACGCTACTAAAATTATGAGGGGAACAATTACATAATGAATTTTTTTATTTCTCATATTCAAATAACCTCAAAATTTTATTTCTAATCTCAAAAAATTCTTTGCTTGACAAAATATCTAATTTTCTCGGTCTTGGAAGTTTAACATCAATAATGCCTTTGATTTTTGCAGGTCTTTTAGAAAGAATAACCACTTTATCAGCCAAAAAAATCGCTTCATCTATATCGTGACTTACAAAAATAGTTGTCTTTTTAGTTTCTTTCCAAATATTCAACAATTCTAATCCCATCTTTCTTGAAGTTGAATAATCCAGTGAGCTAAATGGCTCGTCCATTAATAATAATTCTGGCTCATATGCAAAAGCCCTGCAAATAGCCGTTAATTGTTTCATTCCGCCCGAGAGTTCATAAAAGTATTTGTCTTTGTGTTCAAACAAACCGACTTTTTTTAATAGATGCTCGGTTATTTGTTTCTTCTTTTTTTCATCTACATTTTGAATTTCTAAAGCTAACTCAATGTTTCCAGCAACAGTTCTCCAAGGAAGCATACTTTCATTATAATTTTGAAATACAAAACCAACTTTGCTTTTCTTCGGCTCTTTTTGATTGATTAAAACTTTCCCAGAAGTCTGCTTATCAACACCAGATAAAATATTAAGTATGGTTGTTTTTCCGCAACCATTTGGACCAAAAAAAGCGATAAATTCTCCGTCTTTAACCTGAAAAGAAATATTATCTAAAACCTTTAGAGTTTTTATTTTATTTTTTTGCTGAGAGAATTCTTTAGATAAATTTTCTACTTCTATTATAACCATCTTTGATTCCTCTAAGAATTATATAGCAAGGTTGAAACATCTATTTTATTCTTCATTTCTCCGATATCATAAATCAAATCGGCATAGCTTTGTAGTGCTTCTGCATTTATCGCATCAGATCCACTAAGATATAGTAAAGTAACTTTATCTGCAACATCTTTATCAAGTTTGAGGTATTTTATAACAATCTCCCTTGTTTTAACATCATTTTCTTTTATGAAATTTGATGCTTGACTAAATGCTTCAACTGTCTTTTTTGCTAAACTTGGATTTTCCGAGATAAATTTAGTAGAAATTAAAGCAACTGATGCAGGATTGTTGTTTTGTAAATCGGCAAGAACAGACCCATAAATCTTTCTTGCTTCACCAGTTTGTAAACCAAATGTGACGTCTGGCTCAAAAGCATGCAAGGCGTCAATAGAACCGCTATACAAGGCTGGAAGATGGTTTTGTTGAATGATTTGTATAAATTCAATTTTTGAAATATCAATATCTTTGTCTATTAGGAATTTTTTAAGTAAAAGAGTTGCGCTACTTCCAGGGAACACCCCTATCTTTTTACCTTCTAAACCTTTAAGAGAACTTATAGATGAGTCTTGCCTTACAATTAATGAATCAAAGGGCGTTTTCGGAGTTATGTCGCTTGCCGAAAAGATTTTTATTTTTCCAGGTTCAATTGTTTCTATGATAAAAGCTGGAATAACAGATGCCTGCGCGATAACATCTATTTCTCCCTTCACCAAAGCATCTGTTAATTGATTACTTGATTGCAATTGTATTGTTTCAATTTGAACCCCTTGCTCTGTAAAATAATTATTTTCTTGTGCAACATACAAAGATAAGGCTCCTATGTTTTGCAAATATCCTATTTTGACAACCTTTGTTTCTTCTTGTTTTGGAGAGAACACAAAGAAAGCTCCAACGACGATTAAAGCGATTATTAAAATTGATAAAAATAGTTTAGTATTTTTCATATTGTTTCGCCTATTAATTATAGTTTAAGTTTCTTTAAAAATGTTTGTTTTCCAAGTGCGTATTTAGCTCATTTTTAAACGGAGTTTATTTCAGCCTCTGTTTTATGATTTCTTAAAAGTTTTCAGCGAAAAGGAGGTCAAATTAGCCATAGATCGAGATAGCTAAATACGTACGGAATTTATGCGTTTTTTAGTCCTATTCAATTCTTCATGAAGCTGTCTTTTTACTTGGTTGCTGCATGCTTCTTTATCTTTAACAACTCCTTAATTTCTCTGTTGACACTCTCACTTATCTTAATCTTCTTTTGTCTCTTCAGTAAACAGGAATATTGCTTTATCATGAAATTCTTTTATCTTCTCCAAACTCAGTGTTGCTATAACATTATTCATCTGGTTGATAAACTCTTCTGCTATGATTATTGCCTTATTTGCTTCTCCCTGATTTACTGAGAAATCAACATAATATTGTTTATCTATTCTCTCTGACTTCGCTTTGGTTATACTTGCATTATCTATCTCAAACACTTCTTTGAGCAAAAGTATAGACGCTGCATGATTTTCACCACTTTATACCTATTTTGAAAAGAGCCGCAAGGAGACAGTGATACATGGTGTAATACGCCAATGCCACCGCATCCTTCAGATTTCCTATATTCAACAATGTTTTTGCTGATAACAAAGACTCGTTTGATCGTTGGAGATATGCTTCTTTAATTTCTTCACTAGGTTCAACTGCTTGAAGCTTTCCTTCCTTAGCCAATCTAATCAAAAAATTTATTTTTTTCATAATAGGCCTCAACACCCTTGATAATTATGTGCTGTTTATCTATCTCCTTGATGAGCAGACTGTTTTTATTATAATTCCCCATCTTTACACTTATCTTTGAGTCTATCGCTTCAACTTCTTCCTTTAGTTTTATATCTGTGGTGTCCAAATACAGATCTATATCACTTTCCTTATGCGCTGTACCTTTCGCATAAGATCCAAAGAGAATCGCCAAATCTATTTTTTCATTCTTTTGTATAAGCTCGATGATTCTTCTCAAAAAAGGATATTTTCTTACTATTCCCAGAAGCTTATGTATTTCAATGGCGCAGACATATTGTTTTGCTTCCAACGACTTTTTTAGAAATACTACCTTATTCCTCCCTTCCTGCTTCCAATCGACTATATTCTCCTTATATAATTCCTGCACTTTTCTTGCGACAGTGGTTTGATTAGTACCTAGGAGCTTCGCAATCCCTCTTATGTGGTTTTCTGATCTCAACAAGACTTCACTAATTTTCATATTGTAACTATTTTGTGACATATGTAACTTAACTGTTACAGTTATATATAAACCTTTTGCTTTTGTAGTTACTTATCAGTTGTATTATTTTCTTTCTTCAGTAAAGTTTAAATAGTAGTTATACCTAAGTATAACCTATGGTAAAAATATCACTTAGAGTAGGACCAAAAGGACAATTAGTCATCCCTAAAGTATTTCGCGATGAGTATAATATTCATCCTGGCGATGCTGTTGTTGTGAAGGAAGAAGATCATAAACTAGTAATTGAAAAGCCAAAAGATCCTGTAGCTGCCTTAACTGCTCTAGCTGAAAAAATCAACTTTAAAGGAACTCTAGATTATCGCGCAATTAAAGAGAGGTATGGAGAACGATGGAAGAAAAGCAAACTTATTACCTAGATGCTAACATTCTAGTCTACGCTTCTATCGAAAATGAAAAGGTTGGAAAAGCTGCACGACGACTATTGCAACAAATACAGGCAGGAACCTTGCAAGGAGTTACTTCTTGTCTTGCTTTTGATGAAGCTTTCTGGGTTTTAAAGAAGGCAATTCCTGATGATATTACAACGGCCGGCCAACAACTTTTAGATCTACCTCTCAAATTTTTACCGATAGATAAACAGCTTCTTCATAGCATGATCACCATTATAGAACAACATGATTTGCAGCCACATGATGCACTTCATCTGGCAATTATGCAGCGTTATAATATTAAAACCATTATTACTGAAGACAAAGACTTTGATAACATTCCAAACATTGAGCGACGATCAGTGCTTAGTTTTCCCCTTTCCTGAATATCAAAAGACTTATATATCATTAGCTCCTATTATTTCTTATTATGGTACAAGCAATCATTACTCTCGGCAAAGAAGAAGATAGAATAGTCAATATTGTCAAAGCTCAAAATGGGTTTAAGACTAAATCTGAAGCTGTTAACTTTGTAGTAACGAAGTTTCATGAACTCATTGATGCAGAAGCATGCCCTATCTGTGATGACCCTAATCGTCCTTTGAAGCAATCTTATATAGAAAAATTAGACAAAGCAGAACAACAAAAAGGCATTCCTTTCAAAAATATTGAAGAATTGAGAAAGCTCATAGAAGGATAGTCTATGACTTACTCGCATATCATTAAGCCAGATTTACAGAAGACTCTCTAGAAACTTTCTAAGAAGGACAAAAAGACCTATGAAATTGCACTAGCGAAGATTGGGGAGATTATTGCCAGCCAAGACATAGATCATTACAAAAACCTCAAGAAGCCAAAACAACATTTGAAAAGAGTACATATTCACAAGTCTTTTGTGCTTACTTTTTCTTTTGACGCTTCTCAGAACTGCATCAGCTTTGAGTATATGGAACATCATGACGACGCATATTGATTTTAGAAAAAAAGATGTAGTTAAGCTAACTAACAAGAACTAAAAAGAAATCCACTAGATTTATAAATAACAAAGCCTTCTTTGACCCTATCTGGTTGAGAAAGGAGGATTCCAATGAGAGAAGGTACTTTACCGGTAGCTGGCATGGAGAAATTATTGAAAAAAGCTGGCGCAGCACGGGTTTCGCAAGACGCCAAAGAAGCTCTGCGAGATGTTTTAGAAGAATTTGCTATGACTTTAGGTGCTAAGGCTATCAAGTTTGCCCAACACTCCGGCAGAAAAACTGTAAAAAGCAGCGACGTCAAACTGGCGTCAAAAGAATAATTCTTATAAAGTCTTTTTTTCTTTTTTTTCTTCCCATGGTGCATGTTGGTTTTGATGTGGATGGTGTATTAGCAGATTTCAATAATGCTTTTCTTCCTTGGTATAATCAACGTCATCAAACTGCTTTTGTGGAAACTGATTTCTGGACGCATGACTTTTTTACAGTTTTTGGTGTCACTCGAGAACAACTGAATGCAGACATAAGAATCTTTGTTCAAACACATCATGCAGAAGATATACAACCTTATCCTGGCATGCCTGCAATTGTTCGGCGCTTAGCAAATAAGTATAAACAACTTTCTCAAGTTACAGCACGTTTTACTCCAGAAGCATTACACAGAACAAGATTATTTAGTGATCGTCATTATCCAGGTTGTTTTGGCGCTGTTCATATCTCCCATCATTTCGAACAGAATCCGCGTGGCTATAAAGGTTTAGTTTGTCAACGAGAAGGCATTACTATTCTTGTTGAAGATCAAGTCGATTATGCCTTAGAAGCTCTTGATCATGGTGTGCAAGTTGTCTTGATCAATCGACCTTGGAATGTTCAACATGAAGTTCCAGCTTGTGTGCCTAGGATTACTATTGCAGATTTAGAAACCACTCTTGCGACTATGCTTAACGGCAGACATTAACGCATCTTTTTTGTGACACTAATTTTTTCAGAACATGATTGACAGGGGAACTGCACTGCGTCCACTGTGATATCTTTCCCTTCCTCTGCATCGAACATCTTCACTTTTTTTCTCTTGAAAGGAACTTGAATCTCGTTTGCTTTTTTGCATTTAGCACAGGTGTATAAAACAGACATGGTTAACGTTCCTTCATACTCTTCTATGGGTGCTTGATATTTGCATGAAGGACACACATATTCTTTTGCGCGCAATTTGTATTTGCCTGTCTTTGGATCACGAGGTTTTTGCATCAATCCTTGCTTGCATTTAGGACATTGCTCTCTCATTACCCAAGCCCTGATTCTACCGTCGCCGATAGTTCTGTTGGTAAAATAGACGCAGTCGTCCATAGAAGCAGGTGGTGTTAATGCCATGTCATTCAGTCTCTTTTTCTAACCATTGTTTGTATGCTTTATCCACGTCTTGCACCGCAATAGAAAATATTGCTGGTGCTTCATAACTGTGGATTTTCTTGATTTCTTCCTGGACTTTATTAAAGTTTTCTTTTCTGGTCTTTATTAGTAAAGCGACTTCTGATTCTTGAGTTATTTTATTTTTCCATGTATACATCGACTTTATTGGAAAACTATTAGTGCATGCACAGAATTTTTTAAGTAATAAATGATTAGAAATTTTATCTGCTTCTAATTGATTAGCACAAGTCGTGTAGATAAGAATCATAATTTATTTTATTCTTCTATATTCTTAAAGCTTCCGTTGATTATTTTTAGAAAGTTAATACGCTGTAGTTCTTGTTAAATGATAGGGTTTATCTGCCGGTAATTTATTTTGACCTAAAAGCCATAGATGATCATTAATGTGGATAGAATCTATATTTTTTATTTTCTTTTTCAATTGTTGTTTTATAAGTTCATTTGCCCAGATTGTCGCTGCTCTTATCTCAACTTCTTCTTCACTTCCCTCTGGAATATTGACCTTATTGTCTACTTTTTGCGCTAATTCTTTCGTGTACTTCAAAATACCTAATCTTCTTAGAACCATTGGGAGCTTATAGTCTGCACAGGCTGTTAGTTTGTTTATATTTTTTAAATTTCCATATTTTTTTCCTCTAAATAACTGGTAAATATCTGATATTAATAATTGAGCACGTTTATGGAAATAGATCGTTTTTCCTTGATATATACGAATATCTTGAAAAGAAGGGAAAGTGGTTACAATCACATCGAGTAGTTTTAGAGCATCATTTTTTGCATTAATAATCATGTTACTAAAATCACCATTAAACTTTGCTGTTATTATTTGTCCAATTTCTCTTAGGTTTTCTACTCTTTCTTCAAATAACGGGATCTCAATATTTCCTTTTATTATTTTACTAAAATCTTCATTAGAAATGCTAGATAACCAGCTTATATCAAGAATAGGCAGCCTAGCTTCTATCGCTTTTCCTAACGCAACTATCATCCCCCATGCACCATCAAATTTCTCTCCTTTATATTCTACTGTCCATTTAGGATCACCCCAGTAAGAAAAGCTTAGAGTATTAAAGACTAATAAAAAATTGAGTTTATCTTTGTCATTTAATTGTTCTATATCAAAAGGAGCTTCATTGATCCAATGATTGATGTGAGAACGTTCAAAATTCTTACAAAATTCATCGATATTTTCTTTGTTTATTTTTACATATTTTGCATTCTTTACAACATATTTTGTTGTGTCTAGTACTATACTCATGATTGTCTTAGAAACATCAATATTTATAAACATTGGTTTTGAATTTATTATTTGTTAGCCCCGTCGTCTAGCGGTCAAGGATGCGGCCCTCTGGAGGCTGCGACGACAGTTCGAATCTGTCCGGGGCTATTACTTTTTCCAAAGATTTATATGTCATATCCCTATACAGTTCTTATGATTATCCGCTTAGTCAAGGACTCTGATTATCAAAAACTTGCAGAACTTTATAGAACCTTCTTTTCTACGCATAATATTTTCCAACAGTCTGCTGATTTTGTTATTAATTATTTAATAGACCAAGCTAAAAAATCCCCTTTGTTGGTAGCAGAAGAGCACAGTAATCTAGTTGGTGCAGTAGTCATCTATCAATTTGGACAAAATACCGATGGATCACATAAACTTTGGAAGTTCAGACATTTTGCGTTTCTTTCAGAAGATGCAGGCACTAAGCTCTTACAAGCAGCTGAGGACCATGTCAAAAAGCTTTCAAAAACTTTGAAAATAGAACTGACTATTGCTGAAACAGAAGAAGGCAAAGCATTTTATCTCAAGCATGGTTATATAGAAGAAGGAGTACTCAAAGACCATTATCGACCTAGAGAAAACTGTTATATACTAGGAAAATCTTTTCTTTAATTCACTTAACTCTTCTTCGCTTAGAGGCTCTTTGTATAACTCATTCACTAGCCACAAACCGCTATCTTTAATTTTTTCTTTAGGAGAATGCTTGCCCAACCATGTAGAAGAAGCTTTACAAGTATCACATGCAGCAATAGTTGAAATGATCTTCGATTCTGTTGCAAGTCTTTTCTCTTTTAACTCTACTGGAAATACTATAAAACTAAAACTTTCTTGCATATATTTCGTAACTGTTTTCTCTACTTCTCTTTGCTTGTCAAAATTTATATTCTTTGAGAATTTTTCTTTTGCTGCTTTTGTAGTCAAATCTAGCTCCCAATGATCTAAGAAACTATCATTATGCTTATTTAATAGTGCTCTTCCAATGTTCTTTCTAAATATACTTCTATCTTTATTCTCATTACTGAAATGCTGTTTTAATCTTGATCGTAATTGATTTTCACCTGTATGTGTACCTATTCTTACTATTCTATCTATATTATGTGCTCTCTCCCCCTTTTCAAATAAGACATAAATGCCATTTTTAGGAATATTTTTTTCATCAAATGGAAAGGTCATCCTCTTCATACTATTAAATAGCTCATGAATTTCTTTACAGATGTCACTCATGTTTCACCTTATTTTTAAGAAATTGTAATTGCTTACCAATTCCTAATCCTTGCAATGGTATTTTATAATGCTTAATGTGGGGAATTAAATATTTTCTATACTTATCACCTGCAAGAAATATTATTTCATCATTATCGAGGTTAACTTCTTTTTTCAAAGCATTTACCACTCTTTCTGCCCAAGATTTTATTTGTATACTTTTCATAGTGTTTAATGTCTCATTGTAAGGTTCAAGCTCTTGCTCTAAATCTACTAATCCATATTTTGCCGAAAGAATAAATATTTTATCTGGATTCAGAGAGGATGCGTATTTTACATTATACTTAAACAAGGGACTTACATAAAGATCTTTTGCTTTTGCCCGACGATCTAGTTTAGAACTAACACATGATATAAGGACTGCTTTAGCCATACCTCAAAAATATCCTTTAGCTATATAAAATTAACATATTCTTTTATGAGAAAGTTTAAATAGCATTTTAGAAGATATTAATAGATAATATGAGAGAATCTACTAGTGTTGGGATTATCGTCAGTATTCTTCTTATTCTTGGGATTGGAACACTTTATCTTTCTTTGTGGCATAGTTCTTTTAGTTTTTCTCATGCAGAGCTGTCTATCAACGGCACGTATATTGAAGAGCAATTACAATATACCCCAAATAAGGACTATCATACTCTCTATCGAAATTTTGATTCTCCCGTTACTTTATATCCTGTTTTCGCCAAGAATTCTGTTAGCATCGAAAGTGTTCGCTGTGAAAGTGGACAGGCTTATCTCCAAGATGATGTCGCCGACTGTTATTTTTTTCCTTCGATTCAAAAACAAAACTACTGCCCATTCACAGAGCCAGGAGAGTATGGATGCACCTTTGGCAATATTGAAGGGTTTATTAAAGGAAACCATTATGTAATCGATGCCCGTTATATACTTCAACCAAAAAATCTTTTTCTTATTCATGGCAAGCATTACATAAAATTTGTTGCGTATGATGGAGGAAATCATGGCACGCTTATTCTCAATAAGAATCTTTTCATACATGGAGATAATTTTATTTCTGCTTCTTATTATTTTCCACAAGATACTGTAACTATTTACATCCCTTATAATGGAGACATTCACGGCTTTACTATTTTAGAAAACAAAGACTTTGATTTTGGAAAAAACAACTTACAACTGTTCTTATGGATATTCCTTGCATTTTTACCAGCACTTTCTTTTTGGTCTATATGGCGCTATTTTGGTCGTGAGTCAAGCTCTGTAGATATGCCTTCTACAATCAGCTTTTATCCGCAAGAGAGAAAAGGATGGGAAGTTTCTGTCTTTTTTGAGCCTCCCTTACTAGTTTGTGGAAAACAATTTTTTCCGACGCTTCTGCTAGACCTTTATCGTAGAAGAATTGTAGATTTTTGGAACAAAGAAAAAGAATTATATATAAAAATAGTAAAGGAAAATGACTCCGGCTTAGATGAAGTCGAAAGAAAATTTATGGATCTTCTCAAAGAAGCAAGAAAAAAAGCTGCTGATAAATATCGTGAAGGCGATTATTTTAATCTTAGTAAAGTACTCTCTTCGTTCCGAGCGAGTTTATGGGTTCTTCCTATCGCCCATGATATAAAATCATTAGTTAAAACTGAAGGCAAACGTTATGTATCACTTTTTGGCTCAACTATTTTTTATGGTATCACTCTTGCATTACTTGTACTTGTTAGCCATGTGTTACAACTTACTGCACCATTCTTTTTCTTGTTTTTTTTCAGCCTTTGTCTAGCATTTTTTGTCAGTAGATCGACTGTCCTCTTACAACGTTACACAAAAGACAATTATGTTGAGTATAAGCATTGGCAAGCATTTAAACGTTATTTAGCTAATTCACATTCTCTGCGTAATATAGGTAAAGAAGCTGTTGTCTTATGGGAGCAATACTTAGTATATGCGAGTGCATTGGGAGTTGCCAAACAAGTACTCAAAGAATTCAGACGTCTTGGCATTATCAATGAACAACAGTTATATTTGTATAGGAACGTAGGAGCTACATCTCATTCGTTTGCTAGCGCTTCAGGTGTTGGTGGAGGAGGAGCTGGAGGTGGTGGTGTTGGGGGTGGCGGAGGCGGTGGAAGATAGTGTACTCTTTAGCACACACTATTTTTCTGCTTTCTAATAAAACTATCTTGTTCTTTGTTACTACTATTTAGCAATTACATTAGAAAAGCTTTTAAACTCTTTTTGCTTAGTATCTCTATGGCCTCTCCTCTTATTACAAAAATAGAAGCTGCCCTAAACAAGCTCTCTAAAGCCCGCAATACCAACCAGTTAGAACTCGACATCGCTGGACTAACAGCTAGAATGGAGGCAAATCCTTCAGACTGGAGAATCGCACAAGAGCTTGCAAGAGCTTCTCAACAGCTTCAAGGTTTTACAGATGTATCACGACATTATGCACTTTTACATGAATATGCTCATGAAGTTGGAGAAGATGAAACTGTCCTAAATGAAGGAAGAACACTTTTGGGACGTATTGCTGATCTCCTATTGGAACAAAAGTTCTCTGAACCCTATGACCATGAATCTGCACTTATTACATTTCAATCAGGCGAGGGTGGCAGAAATCTAGATGACTTTGTCAGAAACCTCTCTGGTGCTTATTCTTCTTTCGCCCGTCAGAAAAATTTCCAGCCTGAACTTTTGTCCTCTAATGGCGAAACAGTCTTACAAGTTGTTGGAGAGAATAGCTTTGGTTTCTTCAGAGGAGAACATGGTGTTCATAAGTGCATTTACGAAAATGAAGATGGTAGAGTGCATACTGGTTATGTAACTGTAATCTTAGAACCGCTTATTGAAAGACCAGAAATAGTGATTGATAAAAAAGATTTACTATATGAATTTCTTGCCGCGAGTTCTCCTGGCGGACAACATGCAAACAAAGCACAGACTGGTGTTCGTATTACACACATACCTACTAGGTTGCAAGCAGTCGCGAAATCTCGATCACAATCTTTGAATCTTAAGGACGCATTGAGAGTGTTAACATCACGAGTGACCCAACATTATGCTGCACAGCAAAAAATTTTGGGTGATATTCGCGTTCCCCCAGAAAGAGGAGGCTATCACTTCAGAACTTACCGTTTGACAGGTTCACGTTTCATCAATGATCATCGATCTGGAGTGAAAACTACTGATGTAGATGGCTTTTTCAAAGGAAACATCGAGCCTTTCATTCTTGGAGATTATCACATAGAGTTAGCCTAGACAGGTAGTTTTTTGCGGTAATAAAGCTTATAAAAGAATTTTCTTATTTTATTCTCAGTGCTCCCTTCGTCTAGTGGTCAATTAATACCATGAACTGCATGGGTTAAGCCAAAAGGACGAGAGCTTCTCGAGCTCTAAAGCATGGAGAAACTCGGGTTCAAATCCCGGAGGGAGCGCTCTTCTTTTGTTATCTCTTAAAAGTAGTTACTTTTAGAAAAGCTTATAAATAAATAAAGCTTAGAGAAAATATGAAAGTTTTACAAAAAATTCGAAACGGACTTGAGGAACTTGAAGATATGGTCACTCATCCTCTGTTAGTAGGTCTTGCCGCACTCTCTATAGGTGGCTATGGTTTAAGCCTTGGTATACAGACTGCATTCGACGGACTTGACCAAATCCTTGGTGCTACAGTAGTTGAATATCAGGCAACTTTAGATAATAAAACAAAAGTGCCATGCTTACCAGATGGAGGTAGTTATTTATGGTGTGGAGTATTTACAACGAAAGATGGCAAGACGGTTGAGGTATTAGACATTGCAAGCCCACTATATGGACGATTTCTCTCAAATGATATAATACCTTCTCTTGAAAGAGGAAGACCATATACTGTTAAAGTAGTCGATTCTCCTTTAGGTATAGACAGAATTATAGATGCTAAACCAGCACACTAGACTTTACTCTTTAGATGATTATTATAAGATATTTTCTTATATCATACTGTAGTTTTATAAACCCCTATTTCACTGCATATCTATGGCACGCTTTAGATCAGAAGGTCGCGAAAGATTTGGCGGTAGATCTAGCAATAGGTCTGGCGGAAGATCAGAAGGTAGAGATGGATTTAGAGGACGATCTAGTGGTCGACGTTTCGAAGGTGACTTTGAAGAACGAGGTGGCTTTAATGATCGCAGAGGCGGCGGAAGATTTGAACGACGACCTATGGAAATGCATGATGTTGTTTGCGCTAAATGTGGCAAAGATTGTCAAGTTCCTTTCAAACCTACTAGCGATAAACCTGTTTTCTGCAATGACTGCTTCAAGAGTGAAGGTGGAAAGAGTGACAGAGGTTCTGGTGCTGGAATAAGCCCTGAGCAATTCAAACAACTCAACACTAAATTGGACAAGATTCTTGAAATTCTAGAGAGTATAACTGTAGAAGAAGAAGTTGAAGAAGACGAAGACCACTAATTATTTTTTAATCATTTCTTTGTTTACTATTAACTTTTATTAGATTTTACGGTTTTTTCGCAATCTTTACGGATTTTTCTGCATAACACATATTAAAAATATCATTCCCTTACTATCATGTTCGCCTATTTATATCTTGATGAAAGCGGTGATTTAGGCGCTAAAGGCTCACAATATCTCATCCTAGCCGCCTTGTTGATCACTAACCCTGCTCTCCTTACCAAATGCATAAGAAACATGAGAAGACATAAATTCAGAAAAGAATTACGAAAGGTACAAGAGATTAAGGCTAATAAATCGTCTGATGATCTTCGCAGACATATGCTTCTTGCTCTGAATAAGATTCCTGACGCCAAAGTATTTTATATTGTTCTTGAGAAAAAGAAACTTTTGAGCATCTATCTTAGAGACCATAAACATAGATTGTATGATTATGTAGCCGGAAAACTTGCTAAATCTATTATTCTCTATGATATTGATCTTGAGATTAGAATAGATAAATCGAAAGGTAAACAACTCTTACAACAGATGTTTAATGACCTTTTTGCTGCAAATTTACGAAAATCATCATCAGTCAAAATTATATCCATCCATCATAGCCCATCACATTCTTGGGCAGGATTACAATTTGTAGACATTCTGGCTTGGGCATGTTTTCAGAAATTTGAACATAGGGATTCTACTTTTTTAGATCTATTATCTATAGAACAAGAAGTACACTTTGTATGGCAGAAAAATTGCAGCACCTAAAAGCACTTCAAGCGTGCACCTCAAGGTACACTGGCATTTAGGTTTTACCCGCTTATAGTAAAGAATGTATTAAACCTATATAAACTTTTCCCCAGTTTTTCCGGAATATTTCCGAAGGTATTAGCAATATTTATATCTTCGATATCTGTCGTCTATTTATGCATTATAGAAGAAAAAAATTTAACCTGCCGCCTTTTGACTGGGGCAATTGGACTGAAAAAACAAGCATGGAAATTGATAAAATTCTTTATGGATAAATTATCTCTTCGCGATTTTCCACAACAAGTTGAAATGATTTCTATATCCTTCAGCGATCTCCTTATCACGAATGAGAATAACAAAAGGATTTTCCTTGCTCCAATGGATGATGGCAACGCGATCTGCATAGATGTTCATAGATGCTGGATTGTCATAATCTTTCGGCAAATACTTGACTTCTGCTAGCTTAATGTTTCTTTCTCTTCTTTCCTTGCCACTATACAACAGCTTTATCTTGATTCTCTTCTGGACACGACGCTTGTCATAACTATGGAAATAATACTGCAGGACTTCCTTAGCCAAAGAGGAAGCACTGATAATGAGAATCTCTTTTGCTGCTGCCAGCTGATCTTCGAAGACATTCTTCAAGCCATTTTTTCCCCGATAGAATAATGTTTCTGATTTTTCTTTAATCTGCTGATATTTTGCTCGCAACTGCGGAAGCAAGTCTTGTACTGTTGCTTCTTTCTCTTTAAGCAAATCTACTAGTCTTTCTGGATTGGTGGCCTCGAAATATTTTCTGTTATTCTTGATGATGTATCCTACCAAGCCTTTCTGAATCAACCGCTCTAATGCATCATAAACAGAACGACGGTGGATACCTGATTTCCTAGTTATCAACCCTGCTAGTGATGGTCCTATGCCTAACAACACATTGTAGATCTTTGCTTCCATCTGCGTCAAACCAAAGACTTCCGCGAACTGCTCCATAGACATTCCCTGCTTTTCTTCTTTATATATATTATGGTGTACTTTATCACCACACTATTTTATATAGATTATTCAGTTTTTTGTACATAGGAGGAATGGAACGTATGCTCACAACAATTTTAGGCAAAGAACATTTTTTCAGATATCCCACTACAGTCAAAGCCATCAGAGAGGGGAGAACAACCATAGACCATCTAGGGCGCGATCTCGTTGATGTTATTGCCACAGCTGGAGAAGGAATAGTCATTACTGGCGAACATATAGTTCCTTATAGCAAAAGGATGAAAGAAGGCTATAGACATGCACAGAATTTCTTGAAGCGAGGCGATGAAGTCCATATTCCTGTACCAGCAACACAGGATGAAGCACTGCGTCTTCAAGTCGGACCTGGGCGCAGAAGATTACGTGCTTTTGAAACTGTCAAACCAGATGAACGAAAATGCGGCTATGTCTGGAGATCCATGCGTGATGGAGTACGAAGAAAAGTACATTTGGTTGATTGCATAGAAGGTGCAAAGATTTTTGCTTTCAGTGATCAGTCTCGCGATTCTTCTGCAGATTGTAGCAAAAGCGCAAGAATCTTCGCTTCTCGTCATCAGTCTCACGATCCCAATCATGTTATCTCTGTCAGAAAGTACACTGATGTCAGCAACGTCCATGAAACAGGAGGATCTTATGATTGTCAAGTTCCGTCGAGAAGCAGAGACTTACGATTTTCTTTTGTGCTGCATTCTGTGCCTCTGCTAGGAACAAAGGAACAACATTATGTGTGGACGAATCTGCATAGCTCTGGACATGGCGGCGGTGTTGTTGGAAAACATCTGGATACTCGCTGCGGATCCAAGCAATATGACAAGCTCACATTTAGAAGCGTTGTTGGAGAACATGTCTTCTGCCCTCATGAAATTGCTGCTTACTTAGAGATATCGAAAAAAGCAGGCAAAGATGGACAAGGCAAGATCATGCTCCAGCCCTTTGCATTACCTACGCCAGCAACTGTTGACTTCTACAAGAGATGCAGGAATCAGGTCTTGCTGCAGGAAATTAAACGAGGTCCACTAGGCAAGGAACGCAAGACACATAGACCTTTAAATGAGGCAGAGTTAGAAGTGCTCTTATGGCGCTTTACTGCACGACAAGGCTATGTGGACAGCTGGTATGCGAGCGAATCAAAGCATGGACAGAGAATTGGAGACTACAGATGGAACTAATATTTCTTTTGTCTTAAAGTAGGGACTACAAACAATGAGCAACCTTTAAATAATCTTCCTTGTGTAAAAAATTTATGCAAGAAAATCCTCCTCAAGAAGAATTTGGTCTTCTCTTTGGCTCACGAAATGGTATTTACTTGTGGACACCTGATCTTTCAAGAGCTCAAGCTGTGGCAAGATTAAGAAAAGGCCATGTCACTTCTTTAGCAGTCATTGATAATGCCCTGTGTGATGCTTCTTATGGAACTCCCTTTCTTCAAGAAATACTTACTGAAAAGATGGTTGGAGTTGAATTGAATGGCAGAACTACTATTTATGGGACAGCAACTCGCCAAGGAAGAACAATTCTTGCTGGCATGCAAAAGTTTCGATTGCCTGAAGATACATTCGATAGTCACAGACTAACTCTTCATTACCTTCATGAAGCAACTCCTTTTTTTGTAGCAGTTCAAGGCAATGGTGATTTACCTTTTCGATCCTGCTCTTTAGCAATTGCAAATGATAGTCAAAGACTATACTCTGCCAGTGAAAGTGTTTTTGCTCTTTCTGCAAGTAATAAGCCAGAAAGACTCAGTGGATACTTGTCAGATTTTGTTCGCTTAGCATCTAATAGTAAAGAGGTTGTTTCAGTTCACTACCATAATGATCGAACGTGTCCTGATGGTGTTGAAGTTCGTAGCGTTCCTGATGGCAAACGTTTAGCCTTCTGGGATGTAAATATATTTGGTTATCCTCTCATGGTTGCTCTTTTTCATAACACTCTCGTCATAGGAGCTGCATCTTCCACAGGACCTTTTTTAAATTTAGATGAGAAATGCAATTTTTACACTTTAAATATAACAGCGGCGATGAGAGCCTCATCCAATGGCATTCAATCAGAACCGGCTTTACTTGCTCGTGAAGCTTTTATGACACCCGAAGTCTATGGTAGTGGAAACCCACTCTTGGTCTTGCCAAAACGAACCTTAATAGATTTAGTTCGATGCTAACCAGAAAGGTTTAAAACAACCTCGTTCTTCTTGTTTCCATGACAAAGTTTTACATCACTACGGCAATCGATTACGTCAATGCCAAGCCTCATATCGGCCATGCGTATGAAAAAATTATCACAGATGTTTTAGCTAGATGGCATCGCCTTACAGATGATGATGTTTATTTTTTGACTGGAACTGACGAGAATGCACAAAAAAATGCCCAGGCTGCACAAGAATCCAAGATTGATATCAAAACATTTGTTGACAAAAATTCACTAGCCTTTCGACAACTCTGTGACAAACTTCAGGTGAGCTATGATGACTTCATTAAGACTACAGAAGCTCGACATGTCAAAGCAGCACAACACATCTTTACTGAACTTGCGCGAACTGGCGACATTTACAAAGGAACTTATGAAGGACTTTATTGCAATGGCTGTGAAGCTTACTACACTGAACAAGAATTAGTCGATGGCAAGTGCCCAGAACATAACAAAGCACTGCAACACATCAAACAAGAAAGCTACTTCTTCAAGATGAGCAAATACCAAGACAAAGTTTTGAAGCAACTCAAGTCAGGAGCTTTTGTCTTACCACCTGGAAAATGTCAGGAAATTATCAACAGAATAGAAACTGAAGGTCTAAAAGATTTATGTGTCAGTCGTTATGGAGCAGACTGGGGCATAGATGTACCTATAGATAAAAAACATAAAATCTATGTCTGGATCGATGCCTTAAGCAATTATATTTCTGCACTAGGTTATCCTAAGGGAGCGAAGTTCAAGAAATACTGGCCTGCAGACGTGCATGTTATTGGTAAAGGCATTAATTGGTTTCATTCTGTCATCTGGCCTGCGCTGTTATTTGCTTTAGGAGTTAAACAACCAAAACTCATTCTGGTCCATGGCTACCTCACTATTGAAGGAAAGAAGATGTCTAAAAGTTCTGGAGTTACGGTCGATCCTGTTCAACTAGTCGAGACTTATGGAGTAGATGCTCTTCGCTATTTTTTATTGCGAGAGATTCCTCTGTGGCAGGATGGAGATTATGCTGAACAAGCATTGAAAAACCGTCTCAATAATGAATTAAATAATGATCTAGGCAATTTAGTCAGCCGTGTCCTTACCTTAACAGAGAAATATTTCCCAACTCTGCAGAAAACTCCAGTAGATACTTCTTTAACCAAGCACTTTGATTTGGAAAATATCAAACAACATATCTCCTCTTATGATCTGCACCTTGCTCTAGCAGAGATCTGGAAATTTGTTCATGAGACCAACAAATACATCAATACACAAAAACCCTGGGAGCAGCAAGGCGAGCAGCTACAACGACAACTGTACACTCTTGTAGAAAGCTTGCGAGTTCTCAGCATCGTATTGTCTCCTTTCATCCCTGTCGCCGCAGACAAAATAACCAAACAATTAGGAGTTCCTTTAGGAACCATCAAAGACTGCACATTTGGAAAAATAGCTGTTTATAAAGTAAAAAAAGGACAAAATCTCTTTACTAAATTTTAAGGACCTTCATAAGATTTCTGCATTTCCAACCAATGATATACCTCTGCATCTGTTCCTGTCCCATTTGAAGGTACGTTCTCCCTATATTCTCTTCCCAACCACCTATAGACATCTATTGCTTGCATGGCTCTTGCTCTGAATCTTTGCGCTACTGATCTTCTTGTAGAATCATCTTTAAAATGTAGAACGTGTGGGTGCTCTTGGTCAATTCCTACTAGCAGCACATAATCTGGTTTAGTCAATGTCTCTGCAATAAGCTTAACCAATCCGTTAAACATACTTTTATGATTATTTTAATCTTTTTAATCCTTACGATTTCTCAAAAAGTGTAATCTTAATAAAGGGTTCAAACTATCATTTTTTTATGACTGAAACCGCTAGTTATGAAGATTGGAGAAAGTTGGAATTTCGTGTAGCTGAAGTGCTTGAAGCCAAAGAACATCCTGAAGCTGATAAATTATTAATCCTCAAAGTGAAAATCGGCACTGAAGAGAGAACTATTGTTGCTGGCATAAAACAACATTACAAACCAGATGACCTTGTTGGCAAGAAAGTTATTATTGTTGCCAATTTACAACCGAGAACCTTACGTGGTGTTACTTCTGAAGGCATGGTGCTCGCAGCTGTCGATGGGGATAAAGTGATTCTTTTACAACCTGAAAAAGATATTGCTTCCGGCGCGAAAATTCAATGATTACTATATTTGTCCAATAAAAGAAAGTGCTATTTGCTCACTGCGGCGCGTTGTGAACTGTATCCCTTCATTATAGGTATACACGCGAATCACTATTGGCGAACCCTCAGTTAGAGGTATTTGCTTCACTTGATCTGGCTTTCCAAAAGTTATAAGAAATTCATCCTTAAAATACTGCAGTTTTGTTTTACCATGCAACAACTCATTAAATGCTTTTGTCAAAGTAATTTTTTCCAAGGCATCTTCTTTGAACTGCAGAATAGCTCCTGTCTCATTTAATCCAAATGCTTTTCCAAATTCTATGTTAGTGATATCTGGCGGATAAAATGTTTGTGTATCTGGAAAGCCTATAGCATCAAGCGCTTGCTGTTGCGTGCTTCCTAATCCTATCCCTTTCAAGGTCACTTGATTTCCTTTGACTCCTTTGATGCTTAGCACATCTACTTTTGTCAGTTCATAGGATTTTTCGAATGTTGGCATCTTTACTGATGCGAGAAAGAACGCTACTAGAGCAGCAACAACGAGAATTCCTACTGCTATCCTTATCTTGTTCTTGTACTGCCGCACTTTGCGCTTTATTCTTCGTAAAGACATGGTTTTCTTTGCTTTCTGGTGTTTTATAAAACTTATGAAATATAAGGTATGAGCCCGAACAGATTTGAACTGTCGACCTCCACCTTATCAGAGTGGCGTTCTAACCAGGCTGAACTACGGGCTCATCTAGCTAAAAGCACTAAAAATCATTTATAAAGATTTGCATAGAACTGGTGTTAATTTACAAGTGTTTAAGAGTCCATATGATTTCTTTCATTTCTCTTCTTGCATACAAAAAGAAAGCAGTGCATATACAACCAATTGCAATAGATAAAAAAATAACTAATATGATTGAGAAAATACCAATTATCTGTTTTGCTATGAGTGCTATAGCCACTCCAATTAGGTAAGTAAAGAGAATGATAATAGCTGTTAATGCAACAATCAATTGTTTCTGAAATTGAAGATCCAGAATATTCTTCTCTATGATGTTGTCCATTTCTCTCCTGTAAGTGCAAAAGAAATTAGCAAGACTCCAGCAACTACCAATACTCCTGCCCCTATAAATCCCAGATAGTAAGGTTTTTGTAAGATTGCTAGCGCAATGGTCCAGAGGCTTCCCCCTATAACCAGCATCGCTCCCAAAGTTCCAAAAACAACAGAATTATCTTTTTTCATACCATTGAGGAGCTTTTATTCTTTATATGTTTTACTTAGAAAATTTCGTAAATCTTTTGGCAGGTTTAAAATAAAAGCGCCTTGGAGAGGATTTGAACCTCCGACCACATGGTGTCTGCTGTATTTAACAGCCATGTGCTCTACCAGGCTGAGCTACCAAGGCACTATAGAGAATGGCTTTAGCGACGTTTAAAAAACTTTCTTTACAGAAGATTTATAAGAACTAGTCTCTTCCTCTTAGCTGAGGTGTTGAGATGTCCTTAGTTACTCTTATCAGTTCTTTTACCCAAGCAAGTTGGACTTACTTCTACACTTTTGTCTGGCCGCGCATTATTGATATTATTACTACACCTGTCTATCATAAACAAGCGCTTTGGTTACTAATTCCTTTGCTTATATCCACTATTCTCATGCAGCTCTACTTTGGTAGGAATAAGGATGAAGAACTAGGATGGAATACTGCTTACGCTAATTCCATCGCTTTGATCTATATTTCCATCAGTCTTCTGAAAGTCATTTACGATCAGTATGGTTATGGGTTTTGGTATACTTTGACGCCTGAGTTAACCTCAAAAATTGTTTTTGTAGGCATTATTCTCTTCCAAGCATTCTTACTGGCATTTTTGGATCTCTTCCATTCACTACCAAAACGATTCTCTTTCTTTATTAGTTCACTACCCTCTGTTTTCGTTATAGCCTTAGTGACTATTGTTGTTGTTCATACCGATATTCCAGTTGATGTTATAACACTCCTTGCAGCACTTGCTCTTTTTTTCGCAAGCATTATTCTCTTCACTCTTTTCCGCTGGCTTGTGCCTCCAAGCTCAACTGCACGAACTTATCTCGCTCATAATCAAGAGTTACGACAGACTGAACATCAATTAAAACAATTGGAACGCTATAAAAAAATTCAGGATATAGAGCATCATATCAAACAATCAGTTGATGGCACTTTTCACACTTTTGAACAGCCCTTTTTGAAAATCGGAAATCTTTTCAAACGTTCGAAATAATTTTACTTTTTTCTCCATAATCTTCTTTAAGAACTATTTCTCCTTTGATCTATGCACAGAGTTATCCTTTTCTTACTTCTTTTGCTTATCTCTGGATGGAATTGGGAGACACATCCTGCCTTTGCTGAGACCATCTATTATTCTCTTCCAGATGATGTAATCTCTTTTTTTAATCTGACAGCGTTGCGAGATGGCAGCTTGGCACCAGACGGAGATTTCCATGACAACCGATATCATCATTATCCTCCTAGCTATAATCTAAGCGCGTATTGGTTAGACAAAGCCAGCAATGCTTATAGACATTATGATCTCACAACCGCAAGCTATGCTTTTGGTGTTGCCAGCCATTATATCTCTGACTCTTACGCTGCACCTCATAACGTCGTCAAGGAATCTTCGCAAGACCATAGCGAGTATGAGCGTCAAGGATCTGCTCATTATCTCTTTGCACCTTGTCCTGCAGCAGTTCAGATTCTCAATCTCAATACGACTTTGGTGGTGGCGGCAAAAACAGGAGATACGTGGAGCTCTTGGCTGTCAACTAGAGAACCTTCATATGCTGAGCAAGCTGTGACAAGCTCTATGACATCACTTTATTCTTTCTTCTGGCAAACCTTCAACGTGACGTGCATCAGCAAGACAACAACTTATGCCTCTGCTCCATGGCTACCAACTACACCTCTTACGCTTATTCTTGTGGCTCTGACTCTTTATCTTATCTTAGAAACTTGCTATTCACTCATCAAGACCAAATAATTTTTTCACAAAAAGCACTATTCTTTGCAGAAGTGACATCTTTTTCACTGCTTCATTTGTTTCTGATTCAACATTCTTCTGCTCTTCTATCAGTATCTTCTCACAGCAACATACTTTTCCTGTTGCGCAATATCCAAGACCTTTATTATATTCTTCAGCAAGACAGGAAGGTACATTAGGATTACTTCTCTTATCACGACAAGATGATTTGTCAAATCCCTCTTCCTTGCAAGCATCGAAACAAGAAATCTTAGCGCAGTCAATATAACAGAGACGCTCTCCAGGATCGCAGATATTGTCACCGCAAATAAGCTCATCCGGAGATTTTTCCTTAACAACATCAATCTTCTCAAACTTCTCTCCAGTAACTATAAGACTTAGCGTCTCTTTAAGCACATCATACGCCTTGTAATTCCCTATGATCTTTGCTGCACGTCTCGTATCTTCCAGACTACTTCCCGCTATAATGAGATCATTGCCGACGACACGAATGACTGCTTCGCCTTCATTATAAGGCCATGCTTCACAGCTGAGAGGGACTAGACTATTATCACAAGGATGACCTATAAGTATCTTGGACTCTTCAGACTGGACTTCTGTCTCAATCACTGACTCCAGATCTGGTTGATTGAGGTTATGCTTCTGTATTCCTATGGCAACGTCGATTGCTGCAAAACTATCTCCACCTTTTGCTTTTGCGCCAAGCACTATTTTATGATTATTGTCAACACGCTGCAGATACTCATAAATAGAATCTACGGCTGCGTAGGCAATAGGCAAGGTAACAACCAGAGCTACAAGAAGCATCACCAGCTTTTTCATATTCTTTTAACAACCATGAATCCTTTTAAATTTTTTTCTTTATAGTCATTCGCCTTCTTTGAGAGCTCTCCATTAGTGAGGAAGATGACTGGAAGCTTCTTTAACTGACCCTGATTATGGGCTAGACTGAGGTCTGAGTCTGCTATCTTTTTCTTGTTTTTGGCGATAAGCACATATTCCAACAAACCAACATTTGAAGGCACTTTCGCTAGAATCTCATATTCCTTGTTCTTCTTGATCACTTTCTCTTCTATACTCTGAATATGGTTATTCTGCAGATAAACCCTGATGCTTTGGATAAATGCGTCTGTTGACTCTTTCTTGATGTGTTTCTTTATCTCTTTTTGTTGCGCCTGCATTACTGGTGGTTGCTGAGAAGCTTGCGGTTTCGCAGGCTCTATTCTCTGTACTGTTGCCTGCAATATTGTTTGTGGAATGACTGTCTCTTGTTTTTGCTGGATTGCCTGCACTATAGGCTGTTGCACCTGCTTCGGGGATTCTCCGTTGTATAAGTACCATCGCCACTGAATGTTTTGTTGTGCATCATATGATGGAATAGCAAAGTCTTTGATCATTCGCATAGCAACACGAATTGCCGGCTCTATATCTTTGTCTGCCATAGTTTGTTTTTCTTTTAAGAGATTGTATGCTTCTTTTTCTTTCTGTGGAAGACCGTTGTATAACATAGACAACTTTTCTTCCTGACCTGACGTATAGTAGACTGGGGTGCCACCAATCTTAGCACTGCTGATCTTGATTACCCTGCTATTAAGCAATTCAGAGAGAATGGCACCTGCATAAAATGTATCTTTACCCAGGTCTTTAGCGACCTGCATAGGGATGACTGGGCCTTTAGCCTTGACAAAAGCAAGCACTTTATCACGTATTTCCATAGCATCAAAACGAGAAAAGAAGTTTTTAAGGTTTGTTGTGAACGATAAGTATATATTCTCTTTTTTTCTTTTTATATTTATGAGCCAACTCATTTACTGTGCAACCCCTTCGAGGCTTGTTCATACAATGCCACAAATCATGGATTTTGTAACTCAACAAGGATATGCTCCTCTCCACCCATTTCAAGCACTTCCTTATGAACGATTTGAAGGAAATCCTAAAGTTGGAAGACAAAAAACTATGGAATGGTGTTTACGTTTGGTCGACATTAGTGATCAGTTTTGGCTCTTTGGCATTTCTAATGGAACTCTTCAAGAATTTACTCATGCTTTAACTATTGGAAAGCCATTTAGATCTTTTTTTAGAAAATTTGATCCTACCTATAGTGAACATGTGGAGCAATTTAGAGCTAATTATAGAAGTGCTTTAGAGCAACTTCAAATCTAAGGTCTCTTCCAGGCAATCTCATAATAAGTAACATCACCCTCATCATCCACGATACCAATCAACAAATTCTTTCTCGTGGAATGAGCGACCCTGTTCTTTGCGGAAAATTCATACCACGTCTGTGTTTCTCCTTCGTGCACAGGATAGAGAATCCAGCGAGCGTGATCATCACCTGGTTTAACACCGCGATCGTAGACACGAAAATCTGCGCCGAATTTCAAAGCAGTTTTGACTATATAGCCGCGTGTACGCATGTCTCTAAAGACGGCATAACGAATCCAGAAATTGGGCTCTATTTTTTGTGCTTGCTTGATAAATGCATCAACAGTTATTTTTTTCTTTTTACTATCAGTAACTGTCATCTTTTTCTTTTCTAGTAAATAACAAGCTTCAACCAAAGAGTACACTTGCTTTCCTTCTTGTGGCTCACCGAAGCGCGACTGATCATACAATGAACGCGCCTCTCCTTTATCTTCGGCAAGCACACGCTCTCTGGAGAGCACTGCTTTAATCTTCTTCTTAGTGCCTAAACTCTGCTTTTCTGATTCCTGCTGTTGTTTTTTTACCATCATACTTGAGTGAATCGGAAACTATATAAAAAGCTTGTCTTTAGGTTGTTTTATGGAAATCACCTTTCTTGGTACTGGTTCTATGCTGCCCACACGGGAGCGTAATGGCACTGGTGTGCTCTTGACTTACCGAGATCAAGGCATTTTATTTGATTGTGGTGAAGGCACACAACGACAACTCAGAACTGTCGGCATCTCTCCCACCAAAATCACGAAGATTTTAGTCAGCCATTGGCATGGTGATCATGTGTTTGGACTGCCCGGACTCTTATTAACTATGGGCGCAAGCCATTATCAAGGCACCTTAGAGATGTATGGACCGCTACAAAGCAAACAACGCTTTGCTAATCTTCGCAGACCTTATGTTGCTCAGAATGATTTACCTGTCACCTTAAAAGAAGTTCGGAAAGGCATCTTCTTTGAAAATGATTTCTTCAAGCTGGAAGCACTGCCTTTAGAACATAGCACTGCTGTTCTAGGATATTCTTTCATTGAGCAAGACAAATTTCATATCAACATGGATTATATCAAAAAAGTAGGTCTGCAGCATAATTCTTTATTAAGCGATCTACAAAAAGGCAAAGACGTGACTTGGCAAGGCAAGAAAATCAAAGCCAAAGACGCAACCACAAGAATTCCTGGCAAAAAGATTACTGTTATTCTTGACACCAAATATTGCGCCAATGCTGTGCAACTAGCGAAACATGCTGATGTGCTTATCTGTGAAGCCACCTATATGGAAGACTTGAAGGACAAAGCAAAGGAGTTCGCTCATCTGACGACGAAAGATGCAGCTATGATAGCCAAAAAAGCGAATGTGAAGCAATTAATTATCACTCATTTCAGCCAGCGCTATAAAGACATCAAAGCCATGGAAGCGGAAGCGAAACGTGTTTTCCACAATACCCTTGCTGCATATGATTTTTTTGTCTATAAGACTTAGGTGATGCTATGGAGTGGTATACTTTAGTCATTCTCTCTTCTGTTTTTTTAACTATCCAGCACATCTTACAGAAAAAAGTCTTGTTTCGCGAGCATGCAACTGAGTATCTGACTGCGTTTTGTCTACTGATGTGGATAGGAATATTGCCTTTTCGCAACCAGATTCAATTTTTTATACCTGCTAACTCCTTCTTCTTGCTGTATCTTATTGGCTTCTTGTCCATTTTCACTTGGCTTCCTTGGGTCCGTGCCTATAGACACATGGAGATCTCCACTGTTGAACCATTGAGAAATCTTGCTCCTTTAATTGTTGTCCTCTTTGCTACATTGTTCTTAGGAGAGAGAATTGACAGTATTCATTTTCTCGGTATCTTTCTTATCATTGCAGGCAGCTATCTTCTGGAAATTTCTGTCTTTAAAACTCCTTTCTGGAAACCACTGCAACTGTTGGAGAAAAAATATGTTACTCAAATCTTCATTTCCATGAGCGTTGGCAGCATTATAGCTATCTTTGTTAAAATAGTCCTGCAGAGCGTAAATGTTCCGACTTTCTTATTCTACACTTTCTTCTTAGCTTCACTGCATATGCTCATTATCCAGTTTGTCAAATATGAGGGCATCTATGATGTCATAAAAGTGGTTCGCGCTGACTGGCTGCTGTTAGTGCTGATTGTTGCTACAACACTTGTTTCTGATTATCTGCACTTATTGGCTATTGCCATGCCTACTACATTGCTTTCTCTGGCTATCCCTCTGCGACGCTTGAGCACGCTATTTGTAACTGTCATTGGAGGAGAACTCTTCCATGAAAACAATTTGTTCAAGAAAACCATGGCATGCTTTATTATGCTGCTAGGAACGTATTTCTTGCTCTTATAATAAAGTTTATATAATTCATTCAGCCAATCTTATTTATGAAATTTATTAAGTTCTTTCAGGAGATCAGCAAAGCAGATGTTGCTTTAGCAGGCGGCAAAGGAGCTTCTTTAGGTGAGATGACTCAGGCAGGCATTCCAGTTCCACCTGGATTTGTCATTTTAGCAAATGTGTTTGAACAGTTTTTGAAGGAATCATCACTCCACGCAGAAATTGATAGCATATTACATACTGTCAATCATGAAGAAATGCACACTGTAGAAAACGCCTCTGAGAAGATTAAAGCGCTTATCTTGCAAGCAGACATGCCTGGAGATTTGCAACAAACTGTTCTTACTGCTTTTAGGAAACTCAATACAACATATGTGGCAGTCCGTTCAAGCGCTACAGCAGAAGATAGCGCAAGTGCAGCTTGGGCAGGGCAGTTAGACTCTTATCTCAATACAACTAAAGAAAATCTTTTAGAGAATGTCAAGAAATGCTGGGCCTCACTCTTTACACCACGAGCCATTTTTTATAGATTTGAGAAAGGATTGCATAAAGAGAAAGTGTCAGTTGCTGTTGTTGTGCAGAAGATGGTTGCATCAGAATCTTCCGGTATAGCCTTTTCCGTCCATCCTGTCACGCAAGATTACAATCAATTGATCATTGAAGCTGGATTTGGTTTGGGAGAAGCCATTGTTTCTGGACAAATAACACCAGATCGTTATGTTGTTGAGAAATCTCCCTTACGCATTCTTGAGCAAAAAGTGCATGAGCAACAGAAAGGGTTGTTTAGAGCAGAAAATGGTGGCAATATCTGGAAGCCATTAGGAGAGCAAGGAAAAGAACAGGTGCTGAAGGAACGTGAAATACTTGAATTGTCTAAGCTCATTATTAAGATTGAGCAACACTATGGTTTTCCTGTGGATGTGGAATGGGCAAGAGAGAAAGCCAAATTCTATATTACGCAGAGTAGACCTATTACAACCTTAGATCCTAAGCAGGAAAGATATGTTAGGACTTTTAAAAGATTTTTCATAAGGACAGTTTCATTGGCAGTTTTAGAATACTGGCATAGGGGAGAATATGAAAAACTAAAAGAGTATCTCCAAGGAGCAACACATTTTAACCCATTATTTATAAGAAATAAGGAAGGGAAAGTTGCTGTTTACTATGATATCAATAACGATGAAACTGCGTTGCAGCCATTAATAGACTTTATTCTCAGAAAACCAAAAGAGTTTTTCAAACTTGCAGATGCTTACGAGAATACACATTCTGAATTTCTACAAGAGATAAAAGAACCGTCCCTTAGAAATGTGAAGAAAGTATTTGAATTAATGGTTAATTTATGGGGATTAACACCAGTTTTAGTACAAATTGGTGAACTACAAGACTCTGCTTTAGATAAAAAAATAACTAAAAGAGCTTTGGAATTGCGTGAGAAATCACATGAAAAAGATACACAAGTTGAAAAGTTTTTTAAGACAGTTATAACAGAAAATTATCCAGAATACAGTGATTATTGGGATGTTTTAAGTGTTAATGAAACTATTTCAAATTCATTCCCATCTCAAGGAATGCTTAGAAAAAGACAAGAAGGATTTATTTTTTTCGAACAGCAATTGATAGTAGATAAAAATAGAGAAGCCTTTGAAATGGAATTTAGCATTAAAATAGATGATAATCTACAAATTATAGGTAATAAACTTGAACCAATTAGGGCAAAAATAACTTATCAGAAACACCAAAGAGATTATACGCTGTTAGGAACTTCTCTTGTTTTTCAAGCTTATTGTAATGAAAAAACGCAAAAATATTTCAAATACCGACCTAATCCTTCGTATGTCTTGATCGAAAAAGGCATTCTGTATCATTTTACTGCTAAAGAAGATGCACAACAAAGATCTGTTCAATGGGCAAAACTCTACGATGCTCAAGCGTTAAAAAAGCATAAGATGGCGCATGATAAGATTCTAAGTGACTATAGAAAATTCCTTAAGCAAGAACATAAATATCTTGGAATCGCCTTTAGAAAACTTCATGACTACTTTGCAGAACTCCTGCCATTAATTCTTGTAGCAATTGAAATCCCGGAATATGCGAAGAATGATGTAGATAAAGAAGTAATAGATATCTGCATGATTATAAGGAAAGAAAATGAAGATGTATACAAAATAGGTTTTGATGCACAGAAAGAATTGCTTCAGAAATTAGAGAAGAATGAAAAGATTATAGCAGGTTCTTTATCATATCTAACAGCTGTTGAGTTTGAGTCTTTTATAACAAATAGGCATTTGCCAAATAATCTTGATAAGAGGAAGGAATTTGTATTGGTTAAAGAACATGTTTCTGGAATAGAGGTATTTTATGAAAAATCTAAACTAAAAGAATTCTGCTTAGAAGAAGAGCATGAAACACGAGAAATTAATGAAATTAAAGGTACGACTGCCTATAAAGGAAAAACTCAAGGAAGAATCAAAATAATTAGGTTGATAGAAGATGCAAAGGGCTTGCAAGAAGGAGATGTTCTAGTTGCCAGCATGACTGACCCGAGATATGTTCCCATCATGAAGAAAGCCGCCGCTATAATCACTGATGAAGGTGGAATAACCTGCCACGCCGCCATTGTCAGTAGAGAATTAAAGAAACCATGCATCATCGGAACAAAAATTGCCACGAAGATTTTGAAAGATGGTGACTTAGTAGAGGTGGACGCCACTCACGGCATTGTAAAGATAATAAAGACTAAATCACCTATAATTTCTGCAGACAAAAAGCAATTATCACAAATTACATTACAACCTTATACTTATTATCAACGTTGCTTTCAATGGAAAGGTGGAGGACTGCCTTTTCTCTTTTCAGACATTTTTATGGGGCACTATAAAACATTAGAATGTCTTATTACTCTGTCTCATGGCATATGGACAAACTTTCTACCAAATAAAGTTGTTGAACAAACTTTGGAAGATGGAAAAAAGCTCATAAGCAATACGCAAGCATTTGAGTCCTATAAAACAACATTTGAAAACTACAAGAAAGAATGCAGCACGTTCTTTGAGAAAATCATCAAGAAACATGATGTGTCACAGGAAGAGCTAAAAAAATTGCTGGTCTATTTCAGCAAGCTCTTTTATTTTTACTCAAAAACTGAGTTTTTCTATGTTGACAAGGCATTTGAGCACGCAAAGAAGCATAAAGAGACTGCACAAAGTCTTGAGAAATTTGACGCTATTAAGAATAAAGGAAGAGAATATCTCAACAACCTATTTTTAGGAGAAAAAAGCTATTTTGAAGAATTGCTGCGCATTATAGCAGAAAAGTTCTCAGTGTCTACTAAAGACCTCAAATCCTATAGTGGTAAGGGATTACTTGACCTATTTGCTGATAAAAAAGTAAGTAAGGAAATATTGGAAGCAAGGAGATTAGCATATATCATGCTGCCTCGCAAGGGAGAATTATGTGAGATCTATGGAAAGGAAGCTGAAGATATGATAGATGCATTTTTCCAGAAAGCACATGATCTGCAACAGCATGATCTCAAAGGAGTTATTGCTAACAAAGGAAAAGCTACTGGGAAAGTAAGAATCTTTTCCTATGGTCTAGAAGAATTTGACAAAGTGCAAGGGATGATTCAAAATATGAAGAAGGGAGAGATTCTCGTTGCTGATACAACCTCTCCAGAACTTATGATGGCATGCAAAAAAGCAGCTGCGATAGTCACCAATCAGGGAGGATTGATGTCTCATGCTGCTATTGTGAGCAGAGAATTAGGCATTCCTTGTCTTGTTGGTCTTGGGAATATTACAGATGTTGTTAAGAATGGAGATACTGTTGAAGTAAATGCTAATCAGGGAATAGTAAGAATCTTAGAAAAGCAAGAGATCTTTGCTATCCCTAGTAAAGAAGATTACATCATAACCTTTTGGGCATCGGGAGTGAGTATTTTGTACACTGATATGGTCCTGGACATGTATAAACCATATGACCCATTAATTTGTATATATGAAGATAAATATTTTCAGTATCTAACAAGAGAAAGTTTTGAGCTTGCTGGCAATGCTGGGATTAATTTATATGGGAATAAAGGAAAATCTGAAAAATATTTAAATGATTTACATGCAATTTCTAATAATTTTAAGGAATATTGCTCTCTCCATATTTCCAGACGTCGATCAATCACAAAATCAATAGTAGAAAATTTCTTTAAACATGCTTTCAAATTTCATCGTGCTTATAGCAAAACAGGGTTTGAACATACAGATAAAGCATTTACCTTGGCTATGAGAGAAAGAAATGACCTGATGATTAAAAATCTTAATAAGATCGGAGAAGTCAAGAATGATGTTAGGGCGGTCATGAACAGCATATTCTTTGATAAGAACTCATATTTTGATATTCTGATCAACCATTTATCTGCTGAATTTGCTTTAAACAACAAAACACTGCTAAAATACACCCAAAGAGAAATACTTGGTCTCTTTAATGGGGTAAAAGTCGACCAAGAAGAAATTAATCGCCGAGACTTATCTTTTGTTGGTCTAGTGAAAGATGGAAAGGTTACCTACTACTCGGGCACTGTTGCCAAAACTATTTATCTTTCTATGATGGATACAGATACCCTACATAAAGATGTTTTGGATGGCGTTATTGCAAGCAAGGGAGATATAAATGGTAAAATCAAGGGTACTGTGAAAGTTATACCTGTCGATTACAGCGGCAATTTTGCCTCCGTCAATAAAGCCATGCGAGAAATGAAGCAAGGGCAAATTCTAGTCACGGAAACAACAGCCCCTGAACTTATGATTGCTTGCCGTAAAGCTTCTGCCATTATCACTGATCAAGGAGGTCTAATGTCTCATGCTGCAATAGTTTCCCGTGAACTCAAGATCCCATGTATTGTTGGTACAAAAATTGCAACAAAGATCCTGAAGGATGGGGATGAAGTAGAGGTAGATGCAAACAGAGGAATGATAATAGTATTGAAAGGGTCTGATAATAAAAAAGTAATGATCAACCTTCAATCACGAGAACACTCTTTGGTTTATTGTTATGTGTGGCAGAAATCAAATCAAGAATACTCATCGAATTTTTTTAATAGTGTAAAAAACATCCTTTTCATTAATCAAGGTTTTGGAAAAACATCTGTATGGTATGAAAAAAGAGAATTAGAGGATATTTTTGATGAGTCTGGACGACATGCGACACAAGATATGAAATATTTTTATTATGTAAAAAAAGAGTTTTTCACACATTTTGATATACTTATTGCTTACATTGAAGGAAAGAAGAAAATTAATAATATTTCTGATCTAAAAGATTACTATACTGCATATATTAAATGGTGGGCTCCAATGGCAATTATGTATGTTCTACCTGAGTCAAAAACTGCTTCGGAAGAAATCCAAAAAAAAGCTCTAAAAATACGCTCAGAAACAGAAAAATATTCTGATGAGAATGACAGATTTTTCATAGAGAGTTTTAACAGACTATACCCTAAATACGCTTATATCTCCAAGTTAATGACTCCTAAGGAAGTTTTTCAATGTGAAGAGGGATTGAAAGGAGAACAGATCGAAAAAATACATCTCCGAGAGAAAGGATATGTTCTATACAATGGATCTTTGTATGCTCTTAAAGAATTAAAAAATATACTTGAAAAAAATAACTTGATTTTACAAAATGAAGAAATTCCTGAAACTGATATTATTAAAGGACAAATCGCATTTAAAGGGCATGTGCAAGGTTTAACAAGAGTCATTCACTCAAAAAAACAACTTATTGATTTTAAAGATGGAGAAATTTTAGTTACTGAGATGACTTCACCAGACTATGTTCCATACATGAAGCGCGCCACCGCAATAGTAACTGATGAGGGTGGCGTTAATTGCCATGCTGCGATAGTCTCTCGTGAGCTCAAGATCCCATGTATTGTTGGTACAAAAGTAGCGACACAAATCCTTAACACGGGTGATCTTATTGAAGTGGATGCTATCAAAGGTGTTGTTACAATTCTCAAGAAATAAATACTATGCTTTATTCTATCTAATTATTTCTTACCCTTCAACTTGTCTTTCAATTTCAGTTTATTAAATAGCTCCTTGTAACGATTTCTGATAGTGACTTCTGTGACACCAGCAATGTCCGCGACTTCACGTTGTGTGCGTTTCTCATTGTTTAAGAGAGCTGCGACGTAGAGTGATGCTGCTGCAATACCTGTTGGACCACGGCCAGAGGTTAATTCAGAGTTCTCTGCCATCTCCAAAATCTCTACAGACTTTGACTGCGTTTCAGCTGACAATTTCAATGCTGATGCAAATCTCGGAATATAATCTACTGGATTTGATGGCAAAATACGGATGCCTAATTCACGCGTGATAAATCTATAAGTACGACCGACCTCTTTCTTGTCAATGCCTGAAGCTTCAGACAATTCATCCAAAGTTCTTGGGACTTCATGACGTCGACAAGCTGCATATAATGCTCCAGCGACGACTGACTCCATGGAACGGCCACGAACCAAACCTCTCTGGACTGCCATAGTATACACACGAGCAGCTTCTTCCTCGACTGACTTTGGTAACTTGAGATAACTGGCTACTCTCTTGAGTTCTGCCAAGGCTAGTTTGAGATTACGTTCGATTGCTGTAGAAATACGATACTGCCATTTTCGCAAACGGAAGAACTTATTCATGCCTTTACCTTCTAACTGGAAGAGATCCCCACGCTGGCCGATGTCTGTTCCTAAACCCTGGTCATAACGACTATAACTAAGTGGAGCTCCTGTTCTACGGCGTTTTTCAGATTTATCAGAATCAAATTCCTGCCATTCCTGAGAATGATCAATAATGCGATCTTCTACGACTAAACCACACTGTTTGCAGACTACCTCTCCCTTATCCTTATGAATAAGAAGCTTAGAACTTCCACATTCTGGACATTTTTGCGTAGAGGTCATGCTTTCAGAACTCCTGGGTTGTGTTAAAAAGAATAGTGGAGTATAACAATCTTTATAAAGAAAGACAACAAGTTATATATAAAACTATCTATTTCTCAGGCTTTGACCGTAAACTCTAGCCTTGTTGTAACACCAACCTTTACACGCTTTAATATAACTATTGTCTAGTAGTTACAAATAGCAATATTTATAAAGCCCTAAACCTTAGTTATTTTATTAAAAGGTGTATACTATGACCATTACCAAGATTACTTTCACTGCAACTGGCGCTGGCCTAGCAGGCGCTTATAGAGGCCTTCATTCTCATTATGCTGTGGGTACTACTGACACTTCCTTAGAGACATTAGATACTCTTGTCTTGCCCAGGCATTATCTTATATCACCTCGCAATGAAATTCCTGGCGGAGAACGACGTGTTCTTACTGTCCCTGGCAGACCTTTTGTTCAAGCAACAGTAATTCGAGCTATGACAGATGGTTTTGTCAGCTGTTATGTTGATGGATTTGACGATCAAGAAGTGAAAAGCTTGCAAACACGCATCATGTCCTCTCTTGACCTACGTCCTAGGGAGCCTTCACGAAGAGAACGCATCCGCTTTCGCCAAGGATTTCTGCAACAAGCAGAGAGATATAGTGCAATGACAGCAATTGCTGCACTTCGCGGAGAACGCATGCCTGACATCTATGAAAGCGTTCATACTACCCTTGCATTTATGGGACAAGAATTCCTCCTGGGAAATACTGCTGCTTAATGAGAGCTTGATGCGATTTATCAAATTTAGGAATGATAGAAAGGGGTCTATCACTTTTACAGGAGATCTTTTTCTATGGCTCAATTATTGGCCCTTTCGTCAGCCTTGAACCTCTAGCAAGCTTGCCACAAAACTATGAAAAAGTAATAGATGAACATGGAGTGGATGGAATAACAAGAACTTTTTTGACCATCATTCAAAAAATCCAATCACTTTAGGAGTCTTACAACATGAAGGTCTAACAAAGATAATGAGAGGATTTGAAGAATTAGATAGTGCTAAAGCAATTATGGAGGGCTATGAAATTTATTATAATTTTGTAGGAAGCACCAAGCATTGAATAAATATCCCTATGAATTAGCTACTGACTTAAAATTGGGAGAAAATAAATTATTAGATTTAATCAGATTAGCCACAAGGAACAAAATCAGACACTGTTAAGTTAACAATACATGTTTATCATAAACTTTATAAATGCTCTTTTTTGCATCTACCTTCCATGACACGACCATCACTTGAAGATCTTCTCACAATGTTTAAATTACTGGATCAAGAGATTACTAGGCTAACCCGAGCGATGGGGGACCATACAGATGGACTTACTGCTGATGAGGTTCTTGATATTGTTTCATCTGCCGCCCAGATGAGAAAATGGAGATGGATAGACCTTGAGGGTGTTAGCAGAAGCCACCGCCTTCACTATAGTGTTGGAGCACTGCCAGATGGAGGCTTATTTGTTCTATCCTCTACAGACTACAGACAAATCTTACCTTTCACCACAGCCTACTTAGCACATACTCAAAGCGGAGCCTTTGAATTTGATCTCAGAAGAGAAAGAGACTTGATACCTGCACAAAAGACCTTTCGCGTTCATGAAAAGACACAGGAAGGACCACATTTTTTAAGAATTTATACGCAACTCTTGAGCAGTGTAAGAAAAGCCATTGTGCAAGATGCTGGATCAACAAGATCTCCTAAGGATCAATACCAGGAACATTATCATTAAACTATGCTTATTATTTTATCCGTTGTATAGTTGATACTGTTTGCATGTAGATGCCCTTTCATTACTTCAATCGCAATCCAAAAATATTATCTATAGAATTATCTTTTCTTGGCTAGACTACTCTGTGAGCAATATTGCATTAATAGTGCCTTCTTGGCCAGGACGAGACGTGATTCTTGCCAAGCCTTTCTCTGTCTTGATGATTGCACCTTTAGTCATGATATTACGACGAACGTAGTTTAAGTTTGCTGGGTTTTGTGTGATGGTTTCAATTTTGACCTTAAAGTGTTTCTTTGTTTTTGGGTCGAATACATTAGCAGTATCTGCAGTCAATAATAATGTCTTTCTGTGGCCACCAGTTGTTCTCAATGATCGCTTCTTGAGCTTGTCTAACTTGGTCAAAGCCGGCAAACGACCTAAGGAACGTAATTTTTTCTTGAAAGAAGAGATATATCTACCACCTGAGATTTTTCTCTTTGAACGGTATTGGTTGATTGCCATGAACTTGGACTACTCTAAGACCATTTAAAAAGATTGTGCTTGCTGTTTTTAGCGTCTAAAATCTAGAAATAGAAACAACTGCTCCAGTTAATGAGGTGTTTATTACCTCTATAGTCATATTATTTGCAAAATCTGTATAATTTTCCCCGGCACGAAGATAGCTGTCATTTAGTTCTATGGTTTGAGGATGTAGATCAACAAGACGTTGGGATGCGAATATAAGCGCATTTGGGTCTCCGGGATTAAATTGACCCGGTTCATGATAACGCATGTAGACTCCTTGTTCAATTGCAGGCCAACTTAGATCCATAATTTGATCAAATCCTATAGGCATCCTATATTCTATACTGTAAAAAGTATTGTTATCCCGAGAAGAAGAGTGTTTAAATTCGTATGGGTGTATGTATATAACATTATTTCTTGAAGTTTCCACTGGATTTATAAAAAGATTTAGACTTGAGAGGTTGCTACTATTAATGAATATTGGATTTATCCATCCCATCTCATATTTATGTTCCGTACTGTAATGCGGAGAGGCATTCAAGGAGTAGAAGGAACCACCCATGGTATCAAAGGGGTCTCCATAATTATAGGGCAAACAGTTGGTATCTCCAGCTATTTGAAATGGAGGATTGCAACTTCGATAAGCATCTGCATGTCCGACCCCAAAACCATGTCCCATTTCATGAGCAATAATTGTTCTTGGTACAAAAGCTGAAAGATTGTGAGAAGCTACTCTTTCTAAAATAGGTAGTTCTACTCGTCTTGCATACACTACGCCGTCACCAGTATTTATGAAGATTGGCCCTACAGAAGCAGCAGGAGGCCAGTCTCCACAAGGACCTACTGTAATAATAGTATCATATTGTGTATAATCAATGACTGGATCAGCAATATCTAGGACATCTCTCCAATCTCCATAAACTCTTCTACCGGAAGAATCACAAAGGTAGTGAGTAACGTTAAACTGATCAATATATGTATCATTTAGTCTATGCCACCCGCTTACGTTTCCCGTGAGCCATGTTTGTTGGAATGAATTTTCTTTAATGAAGTTATTTACTTCATCAAAAACAAAAGAGTAGTAACCTAGAGAAGGTGTCAAATTTTGCGTTTCATTACTTCCGAGAATTACAATAACACTTTGTTTGCCAATGTTTGATGGGATTATAGGCAAATAAGGTCTTGGAGGTAGAGAGCGTGGAGAAGCTACGCTATTTCCAGTTATACTCAGACCATATTCGGCAAGTCCATTAGAATTAACTGTAATAAATCCCTCTTTATCAGCAGATGATATTAAAGAGCTATATTGCTGTTCTGTCAAATCTATTTTTCCACCATCTGTTGTAGACAGAATATACTTGAAATAAGGATTTACTGGATCGTCATAATGTATCGTTCGCAGTACACCAGTAACACTGTTCTCAGAAGGCAACACTTCTTTTGCACCACTTAAAGTATTACTATGAGTGTTGAGTGCAGCATTTTCTATTCTATCATTTCGTATTTGATTACCAGTTAAAGTAGTTTGAAAAGTTCCTATTACCATAATTATGCATACAAGAGCAATAGTTATAAAAAAATTTTTCATGCCATTTTCCAAGAATAAACTTACTTGCTAATATATAAATGAGGTGTAGCTTTCAGTATAGAAATGCTTAAATAAGAGTTACACTAGAATTACATAGTTGTAATTTTAGTTAAGACTAAAAAAACAAAACATAGGACTTTAGCATGCACACCCGCAACATCTTTCCAGAGCTCCTCCGACAGGCAAAGACGAGGAAGATTTCTCTCCTACTTGGAGCAAGGCAAGTCGGCAAAACTACCCTGCTTAAAGCACTCTATCAAGAACTGTCCAAGACCCATAAATGCCTTTTTCTAGACCTGGATATCCTCTCTAATTATGAGTCTATAAGCACTTTTGAACTTCTGCTTGCCACTCTTAAGCTGCATGGGTATACTGAAGATCAAAAACAATGGTTTTACTTATTCCTAGATGAGTTTCAGAAATACCCTAAACTTACCACTATCTTCAAGAATGTCTATGATACTCTTCCGAATGTCAAAATTTATGCTTCTGGATCGTCTTCTTTGACCATCAAACATGCAGCCCAAGAATCCTTAGCTGGACGAAAAATTATAACCCCTATATATCCGCTGGATTTTCAAGAATTTCTCCTATTTAAAGAAAATAAAGAGCTCATAGCTAATTATCCTGCCCTGCAGAAACTCAAAGGAGATCATTTAGCTCCCTCCCTAAAGAAGTACGCCGCCTTGCTCAAAGAATTCCTGCTTTTTGGAGGATACCCAGAAGTAGCACTGCAGCGAACCAAGGAAGACAAAATCAAAACATTGGACAGCATCTTTGACTTGTATGTCAAGAAAGATCTTGTTGACTACCTCAATATTGATAAAATATTGGACATGAAAAAACTCATAGAATTTCTCGCTGTCAACAATGGACAAAAAATAAAATATGAAGATTTGTCAAAGCTAACATCCTTCACCCTTAGAGACTTAAAGAACAACTTAGAAGTACTCAGAGAAACATTCATTATTGAAATCCTTAAGCCCTTCTACACCAACAAGAACAAAGAGATAGTCAAGATACCGAAGATCTACTTCCTAGACACTGGCGTGAGAAATTACTTTGTAAAAAACTTTAATGAACTGCATTTGAGAGATGACTCTGGATTTTTATTTGAGAGCTTCATTCTATCCGCATTAGTGAAGAACACTGCTGGAGAGATAAAATTCTGGCAGGACAAAAACGAGCATGAGGTTGATTTCATTATAGAAGCTGACAAGCCAACTGCTTTCGAAGTCAAGTATAAAGAAACAATCAAATCTGGTGATCTCGCAGGCTTAAAAAAATTCATCGCCCTATATCCCTCAACAAAGGCAGCTTTCTTAATAAACTTAGGCAGCCAGAAACAAATCCGAGACATTAAACTCATCCTTCCTTATTTTCTCCCAAAGATTTAAATACCCTGTTTAGTTTGCAAATTTATAATTTTAGGGGGTTATTACTCATGGAATCTGATAGACCATTGGACGCTTTAAACGCAGCACGAGGCAAACGAGTCATCGTTGAACTTAAGAATGGCAAGCAATTTGTAGGCAAATTAAAGGCTTTTGATATTCACATTAACACTGTCTTAGAAGAAGCAGAAGAACGAGAAAATAACGCAGTCAAACGCAAGATAGGTAAAATCTTCTTACGCGGAGACACCATTATCTTTATCTCACCAGAATAAGTGATGCACTATGGCAAGTAAAGGAACAGCAGCAAAAGGTAAGAAACGTATTCACGGACGTTTGCATATTCGATGCAGACGCTGTGGCAAAGCTTCTTATCATAAAATCAAGAAAATCTGCAGCTCTTGTGGCTTTGGCAAAACTTCAACCATCAGAACCTATAAGTGGCTGAAAGACAAAGTCAGCAAGTGGTATCCTGCGAGAAAGAGAATTAAAAAGTTTCCTGGAAGCCAGTAATCATTTCTTTTTTTGCAAATCTTTTTATACCGTTAGAAACGTCGCTATTCTTATGCAGGAGTGGCGGAGCGGTCAAACGCGCCAGGCTTAGGAAGTCTTACTTAAGTCACCTGGAGGCTTAGTGCCTACCTAGGTTCGAATCCTAGCTCCTGCATTTTCGCTTCTCAAACACCCAGAAAGGCTTTATAAAGTTCTCACGAATTATTATATTATGAAATTTATTGATAAAAGAACACTCCATCTCGATAAAGTTTTGAATGAGCTTGACTTGTTCGTGCTTGATTTTATTAGCATTGTTGAGAAATATGTAGATTATGTTATTATTAGTGGCTATGTTTCTATTCTATTAGGAAGATCTCGTGCTACTGAAGATATAGATATTTTTATTCGACCATTCTCCAAAGAGCAATTTCTTAAATTCTATGCTGACCTCCTTCATCATAAGTATTGGTGTCTCAATGGAGAAGATCAAGATGAACTCTTTGCCTATTTACAAGAAGGATTAGCTCTACGCTTTGCACAGCACCAACAAACTATCCCTAACTTTGAAGTAAAATTTACTAAAAAATATCTTGATGAAGCTTCTTTTACTGATAGAATTACTGTCCAAACAGATAAAGGAAACCTCTTTATATCTTCTCTAGAGCGTCAGATTGCTTTCAAGCGTTATTATCTGAAATCTGAAAAAGATCTAGAAGATGCTAACCATATAGAAAAAGTATTTAAAGATTATATCAATAGTAGTCTTGTATCTTTATATAAAAACGAAATTGAACGCTATGGAAAAACTCAAACCAGGAAAAACTAATACTGAAGAGCGCATGCATTTTGTCGAGTATTGGGCAGAATACGTCAGAACTCATGAAGATAAAGATTGGAGCAAACAGCAAAAAATACTCATTGATAGCCAGTTAACTAGCACGAGACAGTCTCCTCTGACACGCGAACAATACTTAGCAATCAAAGCAGCTAGTAAAAAACAGCAGAAACTTTAGACTTCTTGTATTTTATTATAGAACATCAGCTTGAGCCAGATGCCTACTATCATCATAACCATTAGATACAAAGCCATTGGCACTGTCGAGAAGAGGACAATAGTTCCTTCCATATAGGTTGTGAAGAGCGTTAAAAAGAGATAGGCCAACACTAAAAAAATTCCTAAGTAGTGCATCCATATTAAATCAATATCAAATAGGTTAACAAAAGTTTTTCTAGCTTTCACTAGTCTTGATCTTATATACAATAATACCGCCATATTTAAAACATATAGTAAAACAAAACCAATGATATTTCTTGGATAATAAAATATACTTATTAAGAAGTTACAAATAAACAAGAATAAAATCAAAAAAATTAAGAAACACATTATTTTTATGAATAACTTCCATGACTTAACCATAGTCTTTGTAAAAGAATCATTTTCTAAGACTGCAAGGAAAGTCATTAAGAAAAACAACAATAGCACTCCTATACTTCCTTTCATGATGCTCGTATCGGTGCTGTCAAAGATACTGAATTCCACAGGGATGGAGAAGAGTATTGCGTACATGATAGCAAAGACGATTACATGTCCGGCAAGCGCTTTCCAGCAAAAGTTCTGCCATCGCTTAATTGTTCGTTGCTTCAGCGCATACCAGAATCCTGTCTGTGTCAGAATCCAGATAACCACAATTATCAGGGGAATGATGACATATGCGAAGAGAATGGCGTTGCCCGCTACACTTTGAAAGCTGTTAAGAAACTGCGTGAGTTGCGCCTGGTCTGCACCTTGCTGCATGGCTGCTGCCTGTGCCGAGAATCCCTGCACTTTTAAGATATAACCTGCGAGTTTATTCTTCGCGAAGACCATGAAAAAAAACGTTGCAAAGAGAAAAACGAGCTCGCTAAAGAACAGACCATAAAAATTATTTTTCAATAGATGGCATGATTTTTTGAGGAACATTTTACTCTATTCTAAGAAAAACACTTTTTTTCTCCACTCCCTCAACCGTTAATTTAAATTGATATTCATTGTATCTCTGGGCTGTATGCTGTATTTTAAGATCCATAGGAAGAGTTATAGGAATATATATTTGCTCACTGCGAGCGCTATCTTTAGGCGTTATGCTTCCTTTTCCTGTTGATCTTATTAGTTGTCCTACTCGACTCTTTGTTTTAAGTATATCAACAAAGTAAGCAGATACTTCCCAATCTATATCTTTACCATTACAGTTTGTTGCTTCAAACCCGATAAATATCCTATCGCCATCAGACGCCCGTTCAGTTTTTTGCTTTGAGCCATTATACCAATCAAGCTTATTTATGCTGCAACTGAGCGTCGATCGTACTTCTTTTCCATGGGGTGTTGCTCGTTCGTCGATGCTCAACTCTTGTTCTCCAGTAAAAGCCTCCTCTCGCTTTGACTTATAATAGGCTACTACAAACATTTCCGGATCACCATTGAAGAAATAAGTATCACCTTCATACTTTGTTTTCCATGTTGCTTTGATGTTATTGCCTTCTATGATAATACTTCTATTCGCTATGTCCTCTATGACATCAAAATATGGATGAACATCTTTCTCAAGTACTCTAATGATAAGATCATCTTTTATTTCTTCACAATTTTCTGTTTTTAAATTAATAGTTACTATGTCCCCTCTATTTTTTCTCAATACGTTTAATGCGTTTCCATCTTTATCTCCCCAATATTTCTGAGGACCAAACGCTCCCTCTATAACGCAAGATTGTTTTGTTGAGGGAGTGCTTGCTGTAGTAGTTGAAGAAATAGGCTTGGCTATAACTGTTAGTTCCTGCTTCCCTGTGAATATAGGTATATCTCTATCAGTTGTTTTGTATACTTTAACAATCATCTCTGGATCAGTGTCAATCCCCAATACCTCATCATCCTCATATTTTGCCTTCCATGTTGCTTGAATCTTATTTCCATCTTTTACAATGTCCCTTTGTGGAATAGTTGCTACAATATCATCATAAGCAGTATCGCTTTCAAAGACCTTAATAATTAATTCTTCTGGATTGCAGTTCTCTCCTTCTAAATTTATTGTAACAATCTCATCTTCAGTCTGCCTAAAATCTACTAAAGAAATTCCACCTTTATCGCCCCAATATTTCTGCGTATCGAATCGTCCTTTGATAGCACATGCTTGATTTGTTGTAGTGCCTGGACTTGGAGAAGGTGTAGCTGGAGCAGCAGTTCTTACCTCTATTGCTGCATGCTGTGCTTCTTTCTCATAAGATACTGCCATCAAATATTGGATACGTGCTGCAGTCTCTTCGTCTATCAAGGCTGTTCCAAGAATCTCCTGATATAATGCTCTTCCTTTTTCAAAATCATTTTTAGTTATCGCCTCACTTGCCTCATTCTCTTTACCTTTAATCTGCTCTGGAGTTAATGTGTAATATCCTGGAATTTGTTTTTCCTGCTCTTGCACTTCCTTTAGGTATTCTTCTGTAGTCTTCGCTAGTGTGTCATTCAGACCGAGACGTGCGCTTCTCTCTTTTATGGCATTTTGCGCCGCTGGAATATACAACCAACAGGTGCCAAGATCACGTTCTCGATCGTCCTGACCACAGGTACCAACAGGTGACCACTTTTCTTCATCGCCACCAACACCAGGATTAAACTTCGAACATTTGCGAATAATACCTGTCTCAATGAAACCGCTAGAGACTGAACCAAGACCTGCACTGAGCACATTACCTTGCCTGAAGCCTTCTTCAGTTATAGACGGAGCGCTTGTAGGCACACATTCTTCTGCAGAATTTATCTGCTTCTTTGCTTCACTCTGCGCCAACTGATCAGACACATAATTAATAGCAAATCCTGTAGACACTTTACCAAAGCCACATTCCACTTTTCTTCCTGTGATCCTGCCATTTATTTCCACACAAATCTCTTTCAGACCTGCAGGCAAGATAAGATCCGGACTTTCACTAGCAAATGTTCCACGAGCCAATCTTCTATTGCGAATAATGCCTTTGCTGTCCTTGAGGATATGCGGCTGCACAACAAACGTTCCAGCATTATAAGGATCTGCAGCCTGCATGTAGATTGTGTACATAATATCTTCATTGTCACCTGCATAAAGATGATAGGTCACTTTATACTGGCTTAAAGGCTGATTGCCTAAATCAGAGTAGGGAGCTTCATCAAAGAATGCTGTAAACTGCGGAGGACTTTCTGGTTTTGATATCTGATTGAAGAGATTACCTAATCCTGGAGCCTTACCAAAGATTGCAGCTTTACAGATTTCAGAACCTAATTCAGGCAAAGCACCTCCATTGTACAGAGCGAACGTATTCTTCGCATAGGTCTGTGTGAAGTACTGGAGGCTTCCTACAGAATTATCTATGGCTTGCTCGAATGATGAATATTCACTTCCTCCAGATTTCTCTGAAGTACGAAAGAAGTCAAAGATAATTCTTGCCAGTCCTTTCTTGGTACTGAAAATAGCCATGCCTTCTTTCCACAATATCTCACAGATACCAAATGACCTGAGACGATCACAGATACCAACAGAACGACCAGACACTTTTGAAGTGATCAGACACTGCCTGTATCCTTCGACGACTGAGCGAATATTCTGCAGACCAGCATAGATCCCTGAAAGGCAAACAGGCATCACGACACCGCCAGCGTTAAGATTCTTGCTCAAGAGATTATTATGGAGACAGAGTACAGCACTGCCTATAATTCCTGTCTGAATAACGTTGTCTACCTGCCATTTTCCTCCGAGATTACATCGAGATGGCGGGCAGATGACAGGATCACAAGCATTGAACAACAATTTGCAGTCGCTAGGACTCATGAATTCTGTGCAACTAGGACCTATGCTAGCTGCTGATGTCTCAATAGTATAAGCGCCTAGACCACCACAATTAATAGATTGCAGAGGAATAACTTCTCCACGAGCGTATTTGCCACCAGCATTTTTCTTGTTGATCTCCCCTATGCAGTCCTGCGCACGCTTGAGTGCTTCAGGCAGTTTAGGATCAATCTCACCTTCGCTCGCTGCCTTCTTGTATTGCGTGAGCATCTGCCCATCGACAACACCCATGTAGACATCACTTGGACCACCTATGCGACCATTTGGCTGCGATCTCTTCCACAGCTCATATTTTGCTGGTCTTCCACCAGTACTATAAGACACTTGTACGTAATACAATGCATCTACACTAATGGTTTCTACAGATCCTTTTTGTCTTCCTTGCTCAAAGACAGTCACAGCAGGATTATGATTAAACTCTTCCAATTCTGTCACTGTTACAAGACCATAAGCAGCTTCCAGCTCAGCAAGATGTTTGTTATCATCTTCACTTGTTTTGCCTGGACTGAAACTTGTTCCTTTGGCTCTGATATCAATAAAATGCTGTTTCATGCTCTCGCTTATCTGCCATTCTCTTTCCCAAGGCAAGAAGCGCGTGCTATACTTTCTCCAGAGCAACCTATTCTGCTCTTCTGGATCTTTTCCTACTAATTCTTTCTTGACATCAAAACGCTCTTGAATCTTGTCTTTATATCTTCCTACAATTACACCAGGGTCAGGGTCAACGTTTGCTGCTTTTACTTCATCGTATGATTTTGTTCTTCCATTGTCAAAGAATGTTGCGCCAAATTCTTTTTCTTTTTGCGCACGTGCCAAACGAGCTTCTATCTCATAATATTTATCGCGATAAGCTTGGTTTGCTGGATCCTGCTTTGCTAAATTCTCATAATATCCTAAATCTTTCTTCGTATCCTCATATTCCGGACCTAAATTGAAAGCTTGTTTGTTATAATTGTCTCTGTTAATCTCTGTGATTGCTGTGCTTGCCTCATCAGTCATCTTATTATATTCTGCCTGGTTCTTGAAGACACACTCATCATAACTCAAATTGCGACAGCTGTTCTTATTTTCTGGACCTAGTGTCCTGTAATAGTCATATTTCTTCTCAAACGCCTCATTTGTCCTTTCCCGAGCTAGAGCGCCAGTACCTCCCAAGGCACCGGAAAAGAAGTTCTTCACCCAAACTACAGCAAAGGTGATGAAGCAGAATTTCTTCCAGTACTCAGTCAACTTACCGACATTGTCAATGATCTTGTCTAATTTTGCCAGAAGGTCCTCTGTCTTTGCTATTTCTTCCTCAATAGAGTCTGAGAACAGAGGAATATCCAATGCTCTTTTTTCTATAGGAAGATGCAATGAAAATGGAGCTTCTGAGAAGGCTGCTTCTGTATTTGGAGTGATAGTAACGTGCGCTTCTTTTTTCGTGTCTGTCTTTACTACTTTTATTATTCTTTTTTTATTCTTTCCAGTTACCAGCTGCTTCTGCTCGCCGCGCATTATAGATTCTATTCGCTCAGTTTTCTCCTCTTGCAGCACAACTTCATTGTCCTTAATTTCCTTCACATACCAAGTAAAGGTGTCAACCTCGTTCTCCTGCAATAAGATCTCACCTTCTCTATATTCTTTTGAGGGAAGACCTTCTATCTCCAATGTTGCCTTTGCCTTGAGACTATCAGGCACTGCATCCCCGCCTATAAGCGTGACATAAATAATATCGGTTGAACCGCGATCATCAAGCTTTACTGCAAAACTCTGGAAGTCTGTGTTCAGCTCATTCACTGCTTTTATCAATCGCTGTATTGTTGCTCTATCAGTTATGCCAGCATAGTCTGCAGGTTGGTAGTTCTGCAGCAAGATCGCCAAGTGATTAAGAGCTCCTTGTCGGTCATCGATGCCTGGCAACATGGCAAGATTAGCTATTTTCCAATGTGCTGCTGCGGCACGATCCTTTACGTTAGGATAATTTGCAATGACTTTCTCATATTCTGCGATTGCCAATCTATAGAACAGTGTTGGATCACTAGTATCTGGAGTGCTCGAAGGTTCTTTTTTTGGTGTTCCGCTCGCTTTAAGTATAGTTTCTACTTCGTCAAATTTCTTCTGCGCGTCTTCAGCTAATTTTTCTAATCTTTCTATTTCTCTTGCATCCTTATTATTTGTTTTCACCAGATTTATTTTCACTAGATATTCGTTTCTTTTTTGCACATAGAAATTACGAATGGAATTAATTAATGTGATTACTTGATCTCTGAGATCAACATTTATGGTCTGGTCATTCAAGATTGCTGCTGCTGCTCGTGCTATAGTTATGTAATCTGCTCTTAGAGGATCTTCACTATTCTCTTCCTTATTATATACTCTCCGATATTCGCCGGTCAAGTGAATAAATCTCTTTTTCTTTTCGTTATTGGGATCGTCTTTTTTTTCTGCGAACTTCTTCTCTGCTTCTTCTGGCTTGAGAATTTCTGCTTTTGTCGCTTTCAATGTGGTAGCGGTTGTCAAGATCTTATTGCGCAAAGTCACTTCCAAATACGTCTGCTTCACGTCGCTGGCAATGCTCTCTACATACCAAGGAGAACCTGAATAGATTTCTTCTCCTTCTGTCAGATAGGCAGTCTGAATATTTCCGTTCTTGTTAATAATAAGTCTTACCTTGTCCCCTATACTCTTGATGCTGTCCAAGCGAAGCGTATATCTATCAAACAATCGTCCATAGGTTACAAATCCACCACGATTGGCATTTAATGAACGAGAAGTTTGCCCTACAGCAAGCGTGACTGGAATATTGGTGAGTTCATTTAGCTGGTTATCATAAACCATAAATGAAGCTTTATCGCTTTTGATTTCTGTAGCTTGCAAGTATCCTGCATAAAAACTATGGTCTTCTTTGGTAAGCTTCCACTCATCAATGCCCTGCTCTGTCAGAATATCCTGCACTGGTCCAAAGAAGAGTCCTTCTGACACCTCAAAGAAAATACGCGCATCGACATCAATGATGATCTCATCAGGGACTTTTCCTTCTTGAGGAATCTGCCGAATAGGAATTACTATGGTCCCCAGATTGCTATAGCTCAAATCTCTATTCTGTGGAATTACATGTGTTATTCTTCCTATGGATACTGGCAAGCCTGCCGGAACTGTGGTTACTTTCTGACTGCGAATGACTATGTTGCGAATACGCGGTATGGTTATAGTAGGATTTGTTGGTGTGCCACTTAATAATGCATGCACGAAGATCCCTGTATCTTCCAGCAAAGAACTTCGAATAATCCTTGGTTGGTAATCTTCGACTTGTACAATAATGTCTTCTCCAATCAAGTCTTCCGGACTGTCGATAATGCCTTCAACATCGTCTTGAAATTCATCACGAATAGCTTCTCCCTGTCGTGCAAAATCATCAGGAATGCTTCTTGTACGGTCTAAAGTCTGTTCGCCCGCTGACGAGACTGGATCTGCTGCATAGACCTGCTCTAAAGGCAACATACATACTAAGAATATCAACAGATACGCTGTCCACCTCTTTTTGACCGAGAGCATCTTACTGGAGCACTGGCTTCTTCACCTCAGTATTTTGCTGCTGGATTGCTTCATAAACCTTACCTACTTCTTCCAATGAGCGAGGCGTTGGTCCTCGAAGCGTATACAATGTTGCCTTTTGTGCACCTGCCAGCGCTGCTCGTGGAATCGACCATGTGGTTGTTGCTCCACCACCCACTATCTGCCCCAGCTCTGTTGCGTCTATCTTCTGCTTGGTGCATTTTCTTGTGGTTATGCCAACAACTCCCAAAACTCCTCTCTCTGGCACTTCATTACAAATTTCTATCTCTTTCTCTGGGAAGCTGAATCCACCTGCATTTTCGACAATAACGCGAGTAGTTGCTACATACTCACCAGGTATTAGCTTTATCGTTTTTTGTGAAGGATATAGTATACTTGTCGTATATTTCTTCTCTTGGTTTTCCAAAGTAATCATGATCTGCTCTGTCTGATATAAGCCACGTTCTTGTTGGTTGTCGAGTATTCGAACATCTACTGCAACTTCTGTGAATTGCTCTAAGTAGACTATCACTTCGCCTTCAGCAGTATTTGTAGCGACTGGTGTCTCACCAGTATGATAGCCTTCTTTCTCTGCGATCATGAGACCATCTGAACACTGTGGGAAAGAAGTGGTGAGTGATGCTCCCCTTGGATCTACTTCAGTCACTCCACGATCACATACTTGATCAAGACATTTGTAAGCAATATGTGTATTTGACAACTCTCTCATAACGCCATCTGCATCGTATGTTGCAGCGATGACTGTCAAGTCCTTTCCAGGATATTGGCAAATCTCACTTTCTGTATCAATAATAACAGGGGTGACTCGATTTTCCCGGGGTTGATTATTGTCGATGACAACGAGTGTCACAAATTGGAATGCCGAGTCACCTTCCTGTAAAGAAATGAGCATGGGAAATTTCATGTCGTAGACAAAATGATTATCATTCATACAGAACAGTGGGAGGAGGAAACGACTAGCAGCATTTTCTGCAGTGAACGGCTTACCACGGAGTATTTCCTCGTTTTCTCCCACCACATCCATGAGGAGCGGCCATTCTTCATCATAGGCAAACATAATGGCAGCATCTGTTTCCTTAGATAATACATCTACTATTAGTGATTTATGATTCTTTGGATTCTCTTTGTATTGCGATCCTGCTATGCGCATAGTTTGGAAATTGAGCGCAAAGATTTTCTTCAATTCTTTCTGCACATTGGTCTTTACCCAGACTTTAGGAGTACAATCAGTATCAATACCTGAGAAAGGAATTGTATCATAAACAGACATCATGTCCAATGCACGCTCTTCCAAATAATATTCAGTGCTTTCTTTCTGCATTAACGCAACAGCTATCTGATACAATGAGCCTAATTTAGTATTCACATTTTTTCTGAATCTGCTGAATGTGAAGGAAAACTCCCCCTTCTGCATAATGATTGGATACTCTGTCTGAATGATGATATCTTTTTCATTGATAACTACGCGAGAGCTTGGTATTGCAGGTGTAAAACTATAGCCTTGATTTCGCAAAGGTCGTAGATTATTTAGACAACTTTCAAGATTTTCGTCAATGTATTTTCCCAATGCACTTTCCATCTGCGCTTTCGTCGGCACTTGATTCTTCTCTAAACCCGCAGCTGTTTCTGTGTACCAATAAGCAACTTGTCCAGCACCACCACCAAATAGATCCAGAGCATTACCAAATGGATGCACCATTGTAGGAACTTCATTTACTGGCAGATTGATATATCCTCCTTGTGCACTCAACAAACTAATTCCCTGCAAAGCTACAGATTCCAAACAAGTGTCTACATAGATCTTCACTCGCTCTGCCTGCTGCGGAACAACTATATTCTCTTCAAGCTCTTCTCCAAAAGTTGCTACAAACAGCTGTTCTCTGAACGTGTAGACAGTCACACCTACTGCAAGCAAAACAATACCTATGATGACAAATGCTGTGACTTGCCCTTTCATGATGACCTCCTTAGCAAGACCACTTTTGAACCACCAAACTTCCTGACTTCAATGAGCTTTTTCTTTTCCAAAGGTTTCACTAAATCTGGCACAGTTGCATTCTTGATATCAAAATGTTTGGCTATAGCTGTAAGATTAACTAGATCATTCTTTTTTAGAAATTCCAGGAGCTCTTTTTCTGTTGGTATCATTAAAATAAACCCTTAAAAACCTCTTTTTTCTTTTCTAAGTCTTTTTTAACCTCTTTTTTTATCTATAAAGCTCTAAAAAAGCTTAAGCTAAGTACTATTAAGAACTATATAAATGTTACTCCTTTAAAATCTGCGTCTATTCTGCTGTCTTCTTTCTGAGAATCTCGGCTTGGCTCTAAAACTATTACCTCTGAATCTAGGTCCTGAAGGTCTAGGTATAAATGCCTGAAACTGCGAAAGCTCATATTTTGGAAGAGGTAGTTTTTCCACTTTGATGCTTCGATCATCGAGGACTCTCCGGAAATTGTCATAATCTTTTTCAGAAACTAAAGTAATCGCTATACCCTCTTCACCAGCTCGAGCAGTTCTACCAACACGATGCACATATTCTTTCGGCGTCTTTGGAACATCAAAGTTATAAACGTGGGTAAGCATTTTAATGTCTAGACCACGAGCTGCTATATCGCTGGCAACGAGAATCTCCGTCTTCTTGCCTTGGAATGACTCCATTACTTGTTTTCTTTTTGATTGTGTTAAACCACCATGAATTGCCTTTGCTTCAAGACCATTTTTATTAAGATTCCATGCAACTAAATCTACTGCTCTTCTAGTACCGCAGAACACAATAGCATAAGGTGCTTGTTCGTGTTTTAACAAATGCACTAGAAGATGGAAACGATCACGTACTGGAACATCATAATAATACTGTTTGAGTAAGGTTTGCTCGACATGCTCCTTGGTCTTTATCCATTCAGGACTTTGCATATGCTTATTGACTATATGCATCACTTCTTTAGGCATAGTAGCAGAGAACATCAATGTTTGCCTTTTATTAGGAGTTGCCTTGATAATGAATTCAACGTCTTCAATAAACCCCATATCCAACATCTTATCAGCTTCATCCAAGACAAAATATTTGACAGTATCTAAACGAAGCGCTCTTCTCTGTAGAACATCCTTGACACGTCCAGGCGTGCCAATAATGATATTTGCTCTTGGAATATTTCTTATCTGGCCTTCAATAGAAACTCCACCATAGACTTTGAGCACGTTGATGGATTTATACCTAGTGATTTTACTGCATTCATCGGCAACCTGTTCACAAAGCTCTCTTGTTGGAACAAGCACCAGAGCTTGCAAACCTTCAGTCGTCTTTATCTTCTCTACTATAGGGATGGCGAATGCAAATGTCTTTCCTGAACCTGTACTAGACTGACCAACAACATCTTTGCCAATCTGGATAGAAGGGATAGCTCTCTCTTGGATAGGTGTTGGCTCTAGAATGCCTATTTCCTGCAATGCTTTTTTTACGAAAGGATCTGTGACCAATTTCTCGAATGTTAGACGTTCTTCCATAGAATTATAGGATTTTAGGGGGTTTATAAAGGTGTTTGCTTGCTCTACTCGGGATTACTACGCTTGCTTCCTTCCCATGGATCGCTTTGCCTTAAAGGATGATCATGCCAAATACGGGCGCTAGTTACATCACACAAATGAGCAAATGCCGCTAGAGGACCTTGAACTCTTTTTTCTGGATGGTAATCTTTATTCTCTCCTTCTACATATCTTAAACCATTTCTATGTTCATCTGTAAGCTGGAATCCATAAGCCTTTATTTTCTGCTCAACAAATGTTTGTATTTTTTCTTTTGTATCTAAATCAGTAACATCTTTCCATGCACCTGTCTGCATATCGTGTTTCCATGGTTTTTCTAGATCATGCAAGAAAAGCACTACCAAAGCATCTGATAAGGAAAAAGGCAATGATCTTAATCTATTCAATGAGTCATATAAAACTATAGCAATATTTGTAACTTCAACAACATGATTTACATACCCGCCAGTCCAAGCTTGATGCTTAGTTTTTGAACCTCTTGCTACTGCAAATAAGTCTCTATTGTCTTCCAATAATCTTAGACAGGCGCTTCTATTTGGCTCATCTATGAGATCTATTATGTCTGTGAAAGATCTGTACTTCGATTGCATGATTGTAAATAATTTTATAAAGGCGTCAGGAGCTGAATTGGTTTTCCATCATAATAGATATTGCCTCTCGTATCTTGCTCATATCTTCCTTCAGCAAGGCATAATAATGTTCTGGGGAATATTCTCCAGTCACCAAACTCCTTCAAACGTTCTTGATGCTCTTTAGCAACTCTTTCCACTAGACTTTTGTCTGCTCGATCGAAATCTATTGGTAATCTTACTTCTATAGGATCGGACAGCATTAAGATTCTTCCATAATCTACTTGTGGTTCAATAATGTGTGTAGAAGAACGTAATTGTCGTTCTCCTGCCAGAATAGCATCTCTGACTGCATGATCGCCCGTATATTTTCTCCTATTTCCTTCCATAATTGAAAGATCTGCTGGATGCACATTAATTCCAAGAAATGCTTCGAGTAAAGGATTGGTTGCAACACTCATGTAACCAGCATAAGCAGCTACTGTCGCTGCAAAGGGAGCTAAGGCTTGTACAGTCGCAGCATCAAACTCTCTTCGTACATCCATATCTTTTCTCGGCTTGCCACGAGCAGCATAGAATGCTCCAATATCCCTCACAATAACAGGAAGATCATAATCGTACCCTATTTTGGTTGCATTGCTTTCTGCATTGTCACTAAATAGAGCAACTACTGCAAAGGGAGAGATACCACGTTCTGCTTTAAGCACTCTTTCAAACTCTATGATTTTTCTGAGGTTGGAACCACTTCCTGACATCAATCCAACTACTCGCATCTGTCTCTTGTTTGGGTTATGTAATTTTCTCAATTCCATATTAGTCTCTTCCTGAAAAATAAACTATTTTTCCTGGTCGTGCTTCTAGCTCAACGCCAGTTTTACCGTTTACTGCTTGTTCTAATTGTCCAACAAGACTTGCTTGTAATCCACTACGGGTTATCTTTTCCATAGTTTCTAAAGGACGAGCTGTTGTGACAAAACCATCGTTACCCATAGGCCATTTAGCATACGCTTCTTCTGCTGTATAAAATCCTGCACCAGCTAACGTAAATTCTCGCCAATCAGGCTTAAAGAGATTATTCAATCTAACAAATAAGTCGTGCTGTGCGAATGGTCTCGCAAGTTTACCATTGAATGCTCCACCACTCATATGATAAACGCTTGTTGCAAGACCTTCATGAATCAAGCACTGAAAAATATCGTAGAGTATGGTTGAAGGCTCTGCTAAGTATTCCAAGAATACTTTTCCTTCTGGAGTCATATGCCAGTCTTCGCCAAAGAGCTGCTGCATTATTTTTCGTTTATCAGTGATACCATTGGAGCGAGGATTTTGTTTACCTCTAATAGCAACAAGATATTGATCTGCTTTAGGTTGCAGAGGGTGTTGTAAATAAGTTTCATCAATAGTACTTACAACAGCACCACTCAAATTATATATGAAAGGATGCGCAAATTGACTTCTGAAGCTGTTAACTCTATGACCAACTTCTTCATGTTCAAGAATAATAGGAATACCTAAACGAACAGCAAAATGTTGTGCATGATCTCGCAGACGCTGCATATCTAAAGCTCCTCTAGTTTCCACCACACCACTCACTACTTGTGCAGTAGCACCTAATTTTATGGCATCATCAAGATTCATGGCTAGAAAGTCATTGAGTGCACCTTCTGGTTTTCCCAGACGTTCATAGAATTCTGTTTTAGTCCCAACACCATCTGCATTGATAAAGATAGGCTTACCTTTTGGATTAAAGCGAGCATATCAAGTCCCATCTTGTGTAAAAACCCATCGAGGGCTACCGATAAAATTATCTTTTGGTATCATGCTGATCATAGTGCCAGAAACATTGACGTCAGCAACTCTATCACCAAGAATTGCGTTCTCACCGTTTAGAATAGCAACACCATGAGTATGTGACGCTTCCACGAGTCCTCCAACAATCTCTTCTAACATCTGCAAATCACCAGTACATGAGTCTATCACATTCGCAAATCCTAGTGGAATAGCTCCTATTCTCTGTGCTTGTGCACATAACTTTGCAACAAGAGTCTTTGCGTGAATTCCCCTTTCTCTTTCGCGAGGAGAGCCGCTTGCTGAATGAACAACAACATCATAATCATCAGGTATTCTGAGAACTGCTAGCTCTTGTGTTGCTCCATGCAGTACTTGCACATGAGGGGAGTTTTTGAGCGTAGACGCACAACGTGCTGCTAATAAACGAGAACCTAGATCACCACGTCTAATCACTTTGTCTATATAAGCATCAACATCAGTCGTCATTGTTTATGCAAAATCATGCACTCCATTTTTAAAGATTTGTAACCCTGGTCCTTCTTGAGGTAATGGTCTTCCTTGTCTTCTATACTGTTCTTTGAGCAGAGGCCATTGAGGAAAATGAGTAAATGCAATTGCTCTTTCGGGATGAGGCATCATGCCCAAGATCCTTCCAGACTCATCAGTCAAAGCAGCTATATCGTCCAAAGAACCATTGGGATTTGCAGGTAGTGACTGATATGCACAAATGTCTCCGGCAACATATCGTGCAGCAACCAAGCCTTGGGTTTGTAAGCGGGCAAGAGTTTCTTGTGGTGCATGAAGTTTTCCTTCTCCATGAGCTATAGGAAGACTCATCTTATCAATTTCTTTTAACCAAGGACTATGACTTGAGAATTGTAGGTCTACCCATCTATCAAGATAACGAGCACCATCATTATGCACCAATGCAACTTGTTGTGTTCCATAGTGACTATCTAGTGCTGGCAACAAACCAAGTCTTACTAACACCTGAAATCCGTTGCAAATACCTAAGACAAGATGATCTCCTTCCACAAATCGTTGTACTTCATCCCAGAGATTGCTTCTGATTCTGTTTGCTAAGCCGTTGCCAGAACCAGTATCATCCCCATAGGAAAAACCTCCAGGAAATGCAAGGATTTGATATTCTTGTAAGCGTCGGCGTCCACCAATAAGATCATTAATGTGTACAATCTCTGGTCTTGCACCTGCTTGCTGAAAGGCGAATTGTGTTTCTTCATCACAATTAATACCATATCCTGTTAATATTAGAGCTCTTGGTTCTGTTGTCATAGTCAATAACCTCTGAATGTTGATGTGTACGCATTTTCCATAGTTGTTATAGGTGTATTAAGAATGGTCTTTCCATCAACGCCACAAATCCTAAAAGTACCATCTCCAGTAATTTTTCCTACTTGTGCAAAGACATTTCCTTGCATTTTTTGCTCAAATAATGTTTTATCACGTGGTGCTACTGTTACAACTAATCTTCCCTGACTTTCAGAGAATAAAGCAAAATCGTCGCGTGCAACAGTTCTGGGAAGTTGTTCTAGTGATATATCCATGCCTAATTTGCCTCCGAGTGCTGTCTTTACCAAAGCAACTCCTAAACCACCTCGATGTACACTTTGTGCAGAAGCTACTAATCCTTCATCTATGCATTGTGCCAAAGCACTATAGAGCTGTTTATTGCGTTGAGCATCAACTTGCGGAACATCATTTCCAATATATCTTTGTCCTCTTGTCAATTCCCCCATCATGGCAAAATATTCAGAGCCACCTAATTCTTCATGCGTTTCACCCAACACATATACGAGATCACCAGCTAGTTTAGCATCCAAAGACACAGCTTTTTGTGCATCCTGCATAATACCTAGCGAAGAGACCAATAATGTTGGTGGAACAGAAATCTTCACTGGTTTTCCGTCTTTGTCATAGCCTTTGAAATCATTGAACATGCTGTCCTTGCCAGAAATCCAGGGAGTGCCGAAGGCTACAGCGTAATCATAGCAAGCGCGAACAGCTTCTTTGAGTTGTCCTAGACGTTCGGGGTCGTCTGAGCTGCACCAGCAAAAATTATCCAGAAGTGCAAGATGTTCGAGATCTGCTCCAGCAGCAATAGCATTACGAATTGCAGTATCGATGGCACTTGCAGCCATATGATATGTATCAATGTCACTATACGACGGATTAATGCCTTGAGAAACCACAACTCCTTTTGGTGAATGCAATAGTGGCCTTGTGACTGTTGCATCCCCATTGACTCTTCCTCGTCCCTGGAGAGGCTTAATGACAGAACCGCCTTGCACTTCATGATCATATTGCTCTGTAATAAATGAAAAACTTGCTATATTTAATCGTCCGAGCATACCATGAAATACTTTAGTAAGATCTTCCAAAGGTTGCAATACTGGTTCTTCATGAACAATTTTAGTGTAAGTCGATTGTAATGGTCGCGGTGGCAAACCATGATGTAAAAAATTCATTTCTACATCCATAACTCTTTGTTGCTTATGATCAACAACACATTTTCCAGAATTGGTAAATTCACCTATGACTGTTGCTTCAACACCACGGCGTTCCATGAGCTCTCTAAATCTATCCCAATTCTCTGGCGGAACAGCTAAAGTCATGCGCTCTTGTGACTCAGAGATCCAAATCTCCCAAGGCGCAAGACCATGATATTTCAAAGGAACTTTATCTAAATCAACATGACAGCCACCTGATTCTTGTGCCATCTCAGCAACTGAACAGGATAATCCTCCAGCACCGTTGTCAGTAATACTTGTATAAAGTCCTAAATCTCTTGCTTCTTTCACTAGAGCATCACTCAATTTTTTCTGTGTTATGGGGTCTCCAATCTGCACTGCAGTTGCAGGACTGCCAGCATCCATAGCTTCAGATGAAAAAGTTGCTCCATGAATACCATCCTTGCCAACTCGTCCGCCAACCATAACAATATAGTCGCCAGCTTGTGCTTGCTTTTCATAAGAAGGCCTTCCAGCACTTTCTCGCGGAATAATTCCTATAGTGCCCACAAATACTAATGGCTTTCCTTTGTGACGTTGATCAAATACTAAGAATCCAGGATGTGTAGGAATACCAGAACAATTACCCCCCGCATTTACTCCTTTAATAACACCATCCATAATACGTCGCGGTGACAACATTCTTTGTGTTAAGTGTTCTCCCTTGTATAGAGGATCTTCATCGCGCGGATCAGCAAAGCAGAAACCATAACGATTAATTACTGGCTTAGCACCAAGACCAAAACCAATAGTGTCTCGATTTACGCCGACGATACCAGTTATTGCTCCACTAAATGCATCCAAAGCTGATGGACTATTATGAGTCTCTACTTTATCTGTCAAGAGCCAGGCATCATCAAAAGTAATAGCACCAGAATTATCTTTAAAGACAGAAACGCAGAAATCTCGTACTCCTCTTGCTTGTCTGATTCGTTCTGTTGCACCTTTGATATGAGTTCTAAATAATCCATCAGTAAGCTCATCAAGAGAATCAGCAAAGATAGTGTGCTTGCAATGTTCTGACCATGTTTGTGCAATGGATTCAACTTCTACGTCTGTTGGATTTCTTCCAAGCCTTTGGAAATATGCTTTAATTGCCTTCATATAGGTCGAATCTAATGCGAGAGGTCCTCTGCGTGTTCCATCAGCATTAGCAATGCCTTTTTTTCCGAGAACTGCTAAAGCTTCATCAGGCATGTGCAGCAGATCAACACTATCAACACTCGGATGTTCAGCTAATATTACTTTTGGAACAACAATTCCCATACCGTGTTCTGCTTGAAATTGATGATAATCTTTAATATGTACTCGCTGGATTAGAGGGTTAGATAGATTTCCAGCAATTACCCGAGCATCATCTGGTGATAAGTCTCCCTTAAGAAACATCACCTGAGAACTATGAATGCCTTCATCTTCTCTTAATTTTGTTTTGAGTAAATCTTCTAAACCTTCTCTTGCAGTTGCAGCGACATTGTCAGTAACACCAGGACGATAACCTATTTCAATAGCCCAATCAAAATGTCTTGGTGCTAAAGCAACATCAATAGCTGGGTGTTCTGTGACAGCATCTGCCAGCATTGTCGCAACATGCGCGAGTTCTGGTCTTTGTAAAGCAGCATCAATAGTATAAACATCGACTAACTGAACATCATGAACTTTTCCAGCAAACCCCATGCTTTCTAAGTGTCTTTTTCTTACTCCTGCTCTGGCATCTGCAACAGTAGGTATAATTTCTATTCTATGAGCCACTAAAATTTACCCCCTCAAACTACTTCATCAGTGAAGCTTGCACATGCTCTATAAAAGCTTTCTGCAACATATTTTATTATTGAGTAGTAATTATATTTATTAAAAATAAGTGAGCCCGACAGGATTTGAACCTGTGACCTCCTCCATGTCATGGAGACGTCATAACCGTTATCCGTCTTTTACCAAGACTCTAGACTACGGGCTCTTGAGGTAAACGTTAAAATTTCCTTATATAAAGTTAACTTAAGACTGGGCTAATTAGCTCCTGGCTTCCTGTTATGTAAAATCTGCTGTAGGATTGCCTCTATTCTTTTTTGCCGAGTTTCTGGTCTTTTTGCACGCTCTAGCCACCGCACATAATACCTCTTATAGGAAGGAGCAATGTTATGGAACTGCTCTAAGAGATTCTTCTTTTTGAGCGCTTCCAAGAGATCTGGTTGCGGCTCTGGATTTTTTGGAATACCTACATCTAGCGATGGTTTTTTCAGACCTTCCTTGTATCGCTTTAATCCTTCAGCAGTCATTTTCTTTTGCTTGATCATGTCTTTTGCATAAGATAAAGTGTTATTGCTCCATCTGCTTTTTTCTGTTCTTCTCATAAAACATCTTGCATAGGTATCATGATCTATGCGCTTGATAATCGTATCAATCCATCCAAAACAAATAGCTTCCTCCAAAGATTCACGATGAGAAATAAAGTGCTTGTTGGTATGCCGTTTATGATGGATGAGCCAAATGATCTTTTCTTTCTTGTGATTCTTCTTGAGCCATGCTCGCCAGTCTTTTCTGCTAGTAGGAGTTATTTTCTTGGTTATTTCAGGCATCTTTCGATAATTGACCTATAGACTATATAAATATTTTATCCTTTTTAGCTCTACAACACAAGGAGGATTACTATGACTAACACTCTTGAAAAAATAGTCTTAAGCGTTATCTTTGTAGTTTTGATTAGTTTCAATTCTTTTTTTATTCTAGGCCATCAGAATGAAGATACTACAACTAACACAGTCTCTACAATTGGGAAGATGAACTCTTATGTTCCTGTGTGGAAAGCGGATGATGACGGTGAAGAGGAACAAGATGAAGACATCTCTTTGGAACAACTGCAAACCATCAACGGCAGACTTACCGAGGAACAGGCTAAGGCAATCGCTTTAGAGACTATCGGAAGCGGCTCTGTCATTGACTTTGAAGCTGAACGAGAAAATGGTCGACTGCTTTATGGCATAACTATTCGAGCTCAAGGAGACACTGTTGAAGTCGAAGTTGACGCGCAGACTGGAGAAGTCCTTGAAATCGAATGGGGAGATGATGACGAGGAAGATGACGATTAGTCTGCTTCAGTAGATTAATAAACTGGCACACTTATTGGGCTCCCTATGAAACGCGCACTTCCTTTGCTTTTTCTTTCTCTTTTTTTCTTTTTATTTACTTTCTCCGTCTATGCGGAAGAAGACACTGGAACTGATATGGAACTTTATGGTCTTGAAGTAGAAAAACTTCTCAATCTTTTTAGCGGGGTTCTAGCTCTTGTTCTTTTCTTCTTGACCTATTCAGGTTATAGAAATTCTAACAATAAACGTCTACAGTATGTCAGCATAGCATTTCTTCTTTTCGCAGTTAAAGGACTTCTCATTAGCCATGAGCTCTTCTTCAATGAGTGGTCATGGGTGGATCCTATTACCAGCGTCTTTGATTTTGCTATACTTCTCATGTTCTTCCTGGGCATTGTCAAAAAATGAGGCTCTATGTCTGGATTCTCTTCTGACAGGGACAGTGCAATACTTACCTTAGCATCTCGAAGAAAGATTTATGCGCTGGTACAACAGTATTCTGGATGCAATTTCCATGCATTAGAAAGAAGAAGTAACATTCCTGCAACCACCCTCCAATATCATCTTCATTATCTAGCTAAGGAGAAACTCATTACTACGCAAAAAGATGGCAACAAGATACGTTATTTTCCTAATGCTCTTCCTTCTAAAGACAAAGATCTTTTAACTCTTCTCAGACAAAAACACATAAGGCACATTCTGCTTTTGCTTCTGCATAAAGAGTGTCAACAACATGAACTTGCACAAGCTCTTCAACTGTCATCTTCAACAGTCTCCTGGTATCTTTCAAAATTGGCTCGACAGCATATTATTGCATTTCATGGGAAAAAAGATATCTACTATCAATTAGTTATACCTGCAACAGAGATCATTCCTCTTCTTATCACTTACAAAGAAAGCTTCTTCGATGGATTGGTTGATAAAACGATAGAGATGTGGAATTTTAAATAAAAAGAATACAAAAATTAATAAATACTTTTTGAGAGTGTAGTTCTATGCATTTCACATTTAAGAATGATAAATATAGACGTGTAAGAGGCAATAAAACTAGATTAGTTACTCTCTTCTGCAGAGTTTGTGGCAAGCAGATTATAATTTACCAGAAAGACGATTATCCTGGTAGATTACGAAGACTTTATTTCGACAGAATATTTTTCCCTAAGAACCTTACGAATCTTGATAGAAAACCTTTGCGAATGATTTCTGTATTACGATGTCCTAAGTGCAGAGAGGATTTAGGAACTCCCTATATCTACAAAAAGGAGAATCGTAAAGCATTCAAAGTGTACCAAGATGCACTGCTTAAAGAAGCAAGAACATTAAAAAAATAAGCCACCGGAGGGATTTGAACCCGCGGCCCCCTGTTCTCTTGACGAGATACAAGACAGGAGCTCTACCAGACTGAGCTACGGTGGCAATGGGTAGACACAGTTTTAGAACGTTTAAAAATGTTATGACTAATCCAAAAAGTCTTGGTTCTTGATTTTTTCTGGCAAATACTTGTTGCTAATGAAACTAATACCTTGCGCAGAGAGAGCTTGAATTTCTGCTTTAGCGTTGAGCTTCTTGAAGGCCTCAAACTCTTTCTGCCATTCTTTGTTGTCCTTGAACCAGTCATATTCCATGATTTGCTTGAGACGCTTAGTATCGTTCTCATTCAGCTGGATCAAGTTCTTTCTTAAGCCATATTTATCAATATCACCAACGCGAATGCCCAAGTAACGGACTCCAGGAATAGCCATGCGTTCTGAGATATGAGCTAAGTTAATGGAACCATACTTGATGACAGAGTAAATGTAATGACCCCAAGGATCTAAGTCTGTTAAAACATAAATAGGCAACTTGTGCTCTTCATACAAGCGCTGCAATAATCGACGAATACCACGAGTAGTCTGCCCTTGAGATGACATAATGATGCAATTCTGCTTTTCCCAGAATTTATCTTCATGCAAGCGCTCCCATACGGCAGCTTTCTCCATATAGAGTATGTATTTTGCATCAATTTTTTTGAACTTTAATTCTTCCGTGTTTGAAGGAATACTCCAACCACCAGAACCCATCTTCGACCAGTCAATAGTGTCACCACGATCCTCAATGATAACTTTACCAGCTACTGAACCATTCTTGTTTGCATTCACGTGGAGGTTTTCACGAGACAAAGTAGTAATGACTTCTAGATCTTCAATGACATCATCTGACTCTGCCTGCTCATCCACTAAGTTTATTTTTGTATTAGGAATCGTACGTTTAGCCATGTAGAAGACATCTCTTAGAGAAGCGTGCTTTCCTTCTTCTATCAAGTCCTTGCTGATCTTAGCAACTTCCACTGTCTGCAAGAATTTTTTAGCATGAGCAACATTGAAGAACGTACGCTGAGCCATCTTCTTTCCTAGCATCAATGTCTTTGATTTTTTATCAAATTCTACATTAGAAAGACCACGCACTAACAAGTCAATAGCTGGATTTTTTCCTGCTTTGATGTCGCGAACTATCTTTTCACCAAATTCTTTCAATGCATCAGCAGATTTTTTCCTTTCACTCATGCTTGCTGCTCCAATATTAATGGTAGATCTTTTTTCAATCGCTCTTTGAGCTTTTCTTCTAGTTCTGTTTTTTTAGCGCCTGTCAAGATTGCCAAAGTGCTTGCCAACTCAGGGATATATCCATCGAATAAGGATGCACGCTCTTTTTGTTCGCGCATGCGCACTGTTTTACGCACGAATGAATACAACTTACGACCGACTTCCTGCACGGCTAACTTGATCTCTTTGATGATTTCAGGATAATGAGCAATAGCTTCTTTCGACTCAGAAGTAAATGGAACCCATACTGATACAATATGCACTACTATGACTGCTGGACCTGAAGGAATTGCACCTTTGCTTTGATCTAGACCGTAATTTCTCCAGACTGTGTTGATCACTGAACGAGTTGTAGCACAAGCAGACTGTTGATATTGCAGAGGAACTTTATTAGCAAAACGGACTAAGCGAACTAACTCTTCCTTAGGCAATGAACCTCCATATGCAATGGCAGCTTCTACTTGGAATGGAATACCTCTATAGACTGAAGGAGAGCGTGTTGTAGATGCGTAGAATTCTGCAGGGAATTCCTTTTTTAATGAAGCAGTCAAAATCTCTTCCCCAATAGGACTTAAGCAATCTGTTGGAGGAGCCATAATTTTTGTTTCTTGGATAGCTTTGAATAATTTCTCTGCTTGCTCATGAGCAACATCAACAGGTTTTGTCTCTTGTCCAATCTGTGCTTTTGTTAAGATTTCATGAGCTACATTTGAAGAAACTCGAGAAAATTCATTAGTAAGAAATTGCAGCATAGTTTTTGCTTTTGTTGCTTTCATCATTTGCATCAGTGCGCCCAGCTCAATACCATGTGGATGTGGTTGGATCTTCTTTGCAGGTTTTGGCATTTGATTTGTTGCCCGTTTGTAAGTAACACGTTCTTTTAATGGGTTAATATAAGTAAATTCTGCATGAGGATTAGAAATAGCACTCTGCTTCATATATTCATCAACACTTAATTTTCCTTTTTGGTATTTTCCTTCTAATTCAATTTCTACACGGATGCCATGCTGTTTGTTCAACCATTCTATTTCCTTCTCTGTTAGTACATCTGGCTCATTTTTTGCAGTATTAATGCGCAATTCAATGAAATGTGCTGGATGTTTAGCATCTATCCTAGAAGTGATACGTGCAGGCTTTCCTGTTGTCAGTTGGCCATAAAGAATGGAGGCAGAAACACCTATTCCTTGCTGTCCTCGACCTTGTTTCATAGCATGAAATTTACTGCCATATAATAAACGAGCGAAAACGTTTGGTAATTGCTCTTTGGTGATTCCTGGGCCATTATCTTCTACTATTATGATAAATTTATTTTCTGCAGTTTGACGCAGTTCCACAAGAATGTCCGGTAAGACTTGCATTTCTTCGCATGCATCCAGAGAATTATCCACTAACTCTTTAACTGTAGTTGATAACGCCTTGAGAGGATTATCGAACCCAAGCAAATGTCTATTCTTGAGAAAAAACTCAGAAACACTGACTTGTTTTTGCTCTTTTGCTAACTCTTGTGCCTTAATTTTAGTAGACTGTCTTTTTTCTTTTGTCTGCGCCACGAAAGCAACCTCCTGTTCATGGCTTTATAAATTTTTCTTGGGAACTATTTACGAGTATTTTCCATCTGCGACTCAATAAAACGATATACATTGCTATGTGGAGAGCCACCCAACAACTTTTCAACTGCTTGTCTTGCAATCTGCACTTCTTCAACTCCACCAATAACAGACGCAGTTCTTCCATGCACTGCCAAATAACAATTTGTCAACTGTTCAATCATCTTCCATGCTTTTCCTTGTGTACCTATCAATCGCGCACGAATACGTTGCATTTTTGCTTTAGAGTCTTTTGCAAATGCACGCAGATCAACAATTTCCAAATGAAAATTATCTCGTGCCAATAATGTTGCGATCTCTGGATTGAATCCTCTACCTATAGCTCTGACAATAGGGACTGCAATGAACGTATTGATGCTATCCTCTGCAGTTATCTGGACGTCTCCCTCTTTAGAAACTCGAATTCTTGTCTTTGTTCTCTTCTCAATAGCACGCTTCGTTTCGCCTTTCTTGCCTATAAGTACTGCGACACGTTCTTTAGGGATTTTCAGTTCTTCTTCATACATCTTAGAATTCTTGGAACTCTTCCAATTGCTTCAAATAACCATTTCTTTGTAGCCAAGATACTTGTGTTTGCTTATATTTAAAAATGATGTCACCTTTTTCATCGCCGCCTAGTTCCCAAGGTTCGACCAATAAAGTATCTCCTTCCTGCACCCAAATCTTTCTTTTTAAACGACCAGGGATTCTGCAAATTCTTGTCTTTCCGTCCATGCAACGAACACGCATCCTTGACGCTCCTAATCGCTGGTCGAGAATACCAAGAGTTTCCTTATCTCTTGGCAGACGAACGCGCCGAATTTCTTCTGCTATTTGCTGCTGGCGTTCAAATTCTTCTTTCTTTCTTGACATAGAAAGATGCTCTAGAATGGCAATTTATAAAGGTGTCTATTAGAAGCTATTTTAGCAGTATGAGGACATAATAAAGTATTCCTAGAATCAACACAATGATGCCTGCATTTAGTATCAATAGACCAAAAGTCATCTTTCTTCCGCATTTCCCTTCTTCACAACGACCTGTGCTACATTCATATGGCGCTGCACATGCTTCTCCATTTTTTTTCAAGGGCACTAACAATCCTGACTTATCACAATAGAGAGCACCTATCTTTGTGCCTAGAGGCAGGCAACTTTTCTTACCTTTTTCCAAAAGTTGCCAGCAACCGTCGCAGGCTTCACTCTGTTTTTCCTGAGGTGCACAGATTTTTGAACATGGACCGCCACAATCTACACCTTCTTCTCCTTGATTTTGCACATTATCATCACAGGCAGGACATTGGTTGCAAGAGCCGCCACAATCTATTCCAGTCTCATCACCATCTTGTTTTTGATTGCTACACTGTGTTTCCTTAGACTCCTCAATTTTTGTTGTTATCTTTGAGCCAACATTCACGTCAATGACGATCTTGGCAAAAAGTTGCGATTGCGGATACTCCACAGTCAAAGTATCTGCTCTGTCTGTGCTCGACAGCAAGTCTACACGCACTCCATAATTAGAAAGACCCTGTATATGGTTACTTGAAGACCTTACTGTTGTCATTCCTGTCAAGGACTCAGAGATACCTATTTTTGGCGCTGCAGCTGCTGACTCAACACTTACAGTTATCGACTCTGATGATGTCGACTCTTCAAACTGGCTACCATCTGTTGTAACACTCAAGGATACTGAACTTCCAGAAATGGTGTTTGATGAAGGAAGATCGATTATTCCTCCACCCTGTACAATCATATCTAAAGCGTCGCTGCTCTGCACTGTGCCATCACCGTCAAGATCAATAGCCAAGCGGTTAGCTGTGCTATCTTCAATGAACACTCTTGCCTGCATAGATCCAATAGGAAGCGTTCCCTCCCCTAAAGCCACGCCACCTGAAGAGTTTGTGTACGTTACTGAAATCTGATTTCCGCCAATTTCAGTGAAAAAGAGCGTGTTTGTCTGTGTGTTGATAGAATCATAAATGAGAATGTAAGTCTTTCCATTCTTTGTGTTAGCACTAGTCATAACAAAATAATCATTCTTGTCTATATTGTAGTCAGTACTGCTTGCACCCTCCACGAAAATAAAATCTTTTGTACTATCGCCGAACTTGAAACTTGCCTTGTTTGATAGAAAAGGTATATTGAGTGTTTTTGCTGATGATGAGACAAACTCCAGTCTATATTCCTCGTTATCTGCTGAAGGAATTAGCTTTATTCTCGATATGGAAACAGGTTCAAGACTGGCAAAACGAATATCCCAGTCGCCAAGCAGAGATTGCTGCTTGTCTACTTTGCTTCTCAGACTTTCACCAGCCTTCACATAAACAGCTTCATTACTAATAAGGCGATATCGTATATCAGTGATCTTCAACACGTCATTCACAAGCGCTGCAGAAATCTTCGCAAATCCAAATTCTAGCTTCTCTTTGTTGAGACGTACTTCTCTAGTAAATGTGTTGTCCTCATAATTCTCATCCTGCATCTCCAGAACACTTGCTCCTATAAAAAATTTAACGACACTGCCTGAAGGATCATTGGTGTTTGGAATGATATCATTAATGCCTATGAAAGTTCCTGTATCGACCTCTTCTATCTCAGACTTCTGCAGCTGCTTAGTCTCCTTTGCATTCACCTTAAACTTTGCTTGCTTGGTTCCTGTCTCGACATTCAACACTGTTATTTCATATTCTCTCTCACCTATAGTATATATTTTCTTCTCACCTTCTCTGAGAATGTCATTAATGGCCCCTTTTGCTAAAGTAAGTTTAATGTTCTTCCCATCTACAAGCGAGTCAATGATTGTATATTCATCACTGAATATTTTTATCTTCGCATCAGCCAGTCCATCGAGCAGTTTATTTGATATTTTACTCTTCATACCTTCTGGAAAGTTGATATGCCATTCGAAGAAAGCGTCTGTTATAGTGCTTCCTCTGTTAAACACCAGAAAATCAGCAGCTTCTCCACTATCATCATCTTTTGCGAACTTCACCGCTGAGGTGTTCAACGCTGTGGTTGTATCTTTGAATCTGATAAATTGCGCGTAAGTTGTCGATCCTTCTTTTGTCGTTACTGCTCCTCCCTTTATGTCTGACAGCTGTTCTCCAGAGACGGCAGAAACAACATCCCCCATCTCTTCATTAATAGCAACCTTATCTGTTGCACTCTTGAACTCGAAAGTTCCTGCATAAGCAATACTTATTGAGAATAAAATAACCATACAGAAGATAATTATGCGTTTCATAGTACCTCTCTTTCTTAATCTGGATGGCTCAATTCTTTATATAACTTACTGTTTGAGTCTAAATAGTACTGTTGCGCGATAGAGCACAACACCAGTTTGTCTGTCTAATCTGTTGATCTTCTTGGATATCGTCAAGACACCATCAAAATTATCATTTAATTTCTTCCCCAGTGCTCGCGCAAACCGTTGTGATGAAACGAAGACATCAAGACCAGTCTTTAATTTCTCTGTTTTGGCAATAAAAACATCTTTTCGTTTGGTAATCTCATCGAGCACATATTGTATGACTTCTTGGCTAAAAGGTCTAATCTGTATTGTTGCTTCATAGTAGCTATTATGCGATGGCTTGTGCATGTGGGACTCCTGCAATTATCACTACGTTTTCCCGGGTAATAACCCCAATCTTAAGACCAAGTGCTATTGTCTTTTTTCCTATAAGATTAATATTTTTTGCATCTTTAAGCATCATAATAACTGCTTGCTCTTTCATTCTCTCCCCTTTGTAGAACTGCTCTGAGATGGTCACGGTATGTTTTTTGTCTTTAATGGTCTTCCCGATGAGCTCCTCATCACAGACAGCAACCACATCATCATGTTGAGCCTTATGAATTTTTACATACATCCTATATTCCTTTCACTGGCTGTTTTGCACCGCAAGCTGTACACTTCAGGAAGAGGATACGATCTTCTTTTACCAGTTGCGTGTCTGGCTTTCCACACTCATGGCAGAGCACAAAGTCCTCGCAGAACTGCACAATTTTCGCATTGATCAACTGAGAAGATATTTTTCTTCCTAACACTAGACGCGGACCATCCAAAGTAGCTGGCGTTGCTAATTCTCTTTGTAAATATTTTAATAACTCTGCTGCATCTCGGCGAATAGTGGTACAAATTTGACTAAAATTAGTGATAACTGTCTTCACACCTTGAATGTGCCCTGTTACCTTTGGTATCTCAAAACGCTCTGTTGTTGACTTTACTTCTGGAAGGTGCGCTTTTGCCTTCTTTAGTAGCTCAGTGTAATTAAATTCCATAGTGTTCTTGGCAGAAAGTACCTATTTAAACCTTACTTTAAATGATTTTAAGAACGCCTGGTCGCGACATATAAATCTCCCCTTCCTTAATCAACTCCTCAATAATCTTCTCGCCTTCTTCTTCCTGAGCTTCTGCTGCTTGCATTAATAAATCAATATCCATTCCCGCTTCACCTTGCTTCTCCAGAATATTTAATATCTTTTGTCTTACACTTTCGTTGCCTTGCGAAGAGGCATGGTTTGCAATCAATTCTTCCCGTGTTTCTCGTGATGTTTCCTGTTGAGGGAGCGGCTGATTAGTTGCTATCTGACCTCTTGTTGCTAGTAATTCTGCTTTTCGCACTTTTATCCATGCAGGATTATCCAGCTTCTTCACAATTTCCGGAATAATGTAAATCTCATTTTGATATTGTTTTGGTCTGCCAATCACCAATACAGAATTTCCTATGACCATTCCTTGCAGAAATCTTGTATCTTCCTTGAATGCACGAACAGCAATCTGTGCAGTACCATCTTCTATCGTCATCGTCATATAATCACCGTTCAGATTTGAAAAAAATTCTGTAATAGTTCCTAGAATATTAACGCGAGCTACTTTGACTCCTTTAACATCCAGGTAATTGGGATCCCATTCTCCCGTCTCACGAATGTAGTCAGCATTCACTATCTCCGCAATCCATAGCTTATATGCCGTCTGGCGCCCTTGCATTGTTATAACTTCGAGATCCATCCGCGTTTTGGTTCATAAATCTCACCTTCTTTTTTCAGTTTTTCTAGGATCTCTTCTACTTGCGGTTCTGTCAAGTTCTTTTCTGTTGCTTCTGCAAAAATGTCTTCAATAGGAATTGTTTTCTTACCACGAGCCTCTAATTCATGAATAATCTCTTTGATGACTAGAATTTTGTTTCTTGTTGATGCTGGGACGCCAGTTGCTATTCTATCCATATCAAACTGCCCTGTCTCATAGTCAAACCCGACCTGCATCATGCAGAATTTTAGAATCTTGATAGCATTACGAGCATCTTTCTTAGTCACTTGATTAGAAAGACGAACACGAGCTGATCCCTCAGCCAAACGAATTAACGCTTCTAGCTGACGGGCTGAAATAGGAATTGGTTTTATACCATCATTGCTTGATGTTGCAGAGTTACGAAGGCTCACATAAAATTCTTTTATTTCTTCAATGGCTCCAGGCGATAATTTTGGGAAAATATATTGATGCACATATGCTATGTATTTTTTTAAGATATCTGTTGCCACTTCTGGTTCTTTGACACCTATGGTGTGCCCTTCTAAAATGTGCGAAGCAATTTTTGCGTCTTTTTCTCTATCAGGAATATCTCGCACTGCGAAGATCAGATCAAAACGGTTGATTAGTGCTGGTGGCAAATTGATCTGCGATCCTATAGGCTGGAATGGGTCAAAACGCCCTAACTTTGGGTTTGCTGCTGCCAAGACAGTTGTTCTAGCAGTCAGAGTAGCTTGAATATTTGCTTTACTAATAGTCACTTGTTGCTGTGCCATAGCTTCGTGCAATGCCGACGTATCTTCCATAGACATCTTATCCATCTCATCAAGACATAAGACTCCACCTGAAGCCAAAACAATAGCTCCAGCTTCTAAAGCCCAACCACGCAAGAATTCATCCTTAACTACAGAAGCAGTAATACCTGCTGCTGAAGCACCACGACCGGCAACATACCGAGCACGAGGAGCCATTTTCGCAATGAATGTCAAGAGTGTTGATTTGGCTGCACCAGGGTCACCGACAAGAAGAATATGCATATCTCCTCTGACACTAGTACCATCAGAACGTTCTTTACGAACTCCACCCATTAACTGCAATACAAGAGCCCCTTTAATTTCCTCGTGACCGAAGACTGATGGAGCAATAGAGTTCACTAGCTTTTGATAGACATTTGCGTCATTGGCAAGTTCCTTGATTTTCTGTTCATCTTCCTGTGTAATAACAATATCATCATAGGTTTGCTCTACAGACTCAATGGAATTGGTTTCTAAAGCAAGATCATATCTCGTAAGCTGTCCTCCAGATTTCGCTGTTAAGGGAACTTCCTTGAGAATACCGACGACTTTAATTTTTGAACCTGGTGTAGTTTTTTTCTCCATTCTTGGTTCTACTAAGTCTTCACGGACAAAGACAGATAAACGTTTTGGTTGTTCTCCACCTTGCAAAGAGTCTGGTGATTCTTCAACAACTAGACGCTGCGCATCTACTAATACTTTTTCTGAAATGCGGAAACGACCACGAGCACCGCAAGAACATCTCTGAGGCTCTTTGAACTTGCTTTCGAGTTGTGGAACAGTGATAAGATTACCGCATGAACGACACTCAAATTTTGCTGATACGACCTGAGGACGAACATCTGATGCTTGACGCACTATGCCATCAATCAAAATGAGATTATCAAGATGTGTGCTGCGAATGTCACGAACTTTAACCTTCTGCGACTCTGGAAGATTGAGAAACCGAACACGAAACTCCTCCTTTGGCAAGTCAAATTGCTGGAGCGCTACTTCTGCTGCTTTAATGGTCTCTTCCGGTTCATTGATGAGCTGGTCTGCTAACTCAGGATCATGTTTTGCTAGTTCTGGAAACTCTATATGAATAGAATGCTTACCGCCACTGACTAGTTCATGAATTTTCTTGAGATATTTGGCTTCCAAGAACTCTTGAAACCTTTGAATTTGATCTCTAGCATCGACCACTCTTTCAACCCCCACGCCACGAAGAGTTGCAGAGGTATAAAAAGGTTCCTAAGGAACCTGAGAAGATTATTTTTTGTTGACTTTCAGCAAGGTTGTGACCAATAGATCGACAGATTCTCTCAATTTTGTTTCGGAACGTGTGCCAGTACAGACTATTTTCCCATTACTGAACAAGAGAAATGTCGCTCGAGTGCCTGGCAGCTTGTAGACCAGACCGGGAAACTGTTCAGGCTCATATTCTGTGTTCTCCAATTCCATAGCCAACATGTTCAAATTCAAGTCCATACCTATAGAACCAGAAGCAACCATGTTCTGCACCTTGATTTGTGGGTCAACTGTAATCTTAATCTTGATTTTCTCTATATTTTGAATGATCTTTCTGACAGCTTCTTTGACTTTTGCCATGGATTTTGCACCAGTACAAACTATCTTTCCAGAACTAAATATGAGAGCTGAGGTCTTTGGTTCTTTGATGCGCATGACTAATCCAGGAAACTGCTCAGGATTGTATTCTGTATTTGGTAATGCTTCTGCAAGTTTGATTAAAGGAATATCTTTTTCCAAAGAAGCAGATGCTACTATATTTTGAATCTTGATTTCTTTCTTCGGTCTTCTCGGCATTTCTATCCCCCCATATCTCACTATTGCCTGTTTTTCGAATGTTCTGAGGGTTTATAAAGGTATTTATAAAGACCTTAAGAAGCTTCTTTCATTTCATGTTTTTATATGAAGAAATAGCTGAGAAGAATAATTACTGTCAAAACGACCATAAGCCCATAGACTAGTGCTACTCCTCCATTCTTATATTTTATTGTTTGCATGTTTTGTCTTCTTTGCTTCTTAGCTATAATCATGTGGAGGGAGTATGCATACGCATACCCCTACTCCATGGGTTTAGGTTGAGTTACTTGTTCTGTAGACGGTCCTTTATATATAACTTGAGAGGACTTTCTTCCTTCTTTAAAATTAAATTTAAGTCCTTTCCATAAAAATAGGCTAAATAATGGTCCAATTAGAAAAATAACTAGTTTTCTTTATCTAGAAACCAATTTGTTAATTTTATCTTTTTTAACTTACCCACTGTTTCAATAGCAATTATCTTCTTACTTTGCAAGCTCGTGAAGAGTCTGACAAGCGTTGTCTTAGGTATGCTTGTCTCATATCTAATCTTAGCCTGTGTACTGTGATGATGATTATTCAATAAAAACGTGACGATAGTCTTTTCTTTCTCATTTAACGTGCGCAGAACATCTTGTATTCTCTTATTTAGCTGTTGTTCCTGCTCTGGCTGCTTTTCCAATGTCTTTTCTTTTTCATACGCCTGCTGTGATGGTTTAACTTCTCGTTTTGACCAATAGTTCCATCCAAACCACCCAGCCACACCCAGTAGACATACCAGAAGAATGCTTATTATAATGACCCAACTATTATTGCCTTCAGAAATCACTGCACGATTTAACCTAATCTCCAGATTTTGTGAATTTCCTTTCATGATGCTTATCTTTCCTGTGCCTACAGAATTATCTGCAGTTGCTGTAACTACACATTCGTCAATAGGAGCATAGACGATTGAAAATGAACCTACTAAATCTGTAAATTCTGGAAATTCACTGCCATAATCCTTACTGCATTCTATCTTTAACTTTGCTTTGCTCACCAAGTTGTTGAGACGATCATAGACAACACCTTTGAGAGAACCTACAGGAAAAGCGATAATCTCTTGATCGTGCGGTTTGTCCCAGACAACTTCTTGCTCAGCATAATAATCCTTCCCTGGAGTCCCTAAGTCATCTATTTGGAACTTCAAGATATATCCTCCTTGTTCAAGACGAAGAGTGATAGGATTGCTTCGAATAAACGAAGTGATTATTCTTTCTTTTCCTGATTCTTTCTCTATCACTATAATATTCACCAAAACATCTTTAATCTCTTTATTTTCCTCTGCCTGTTTCAGTGTTAATTTGAGCGTCTGTTCTTCCGCATAGACCAGTGTTGAAGCTAGAGCTACACATAAGATTATCACCCAGAGTTGTTTTTTACCTGTTAACATTTTTTGAACGCGATTTCGACTTCTTTGTCCTTGATCTGCTCTTTCTTAGATATCAGATATCCTTCTAACTTTTCACCTTTCTTCTCCCATCTTAAGGTTTTTGCTCCAACTTTCTGTTTTATTTCTTCCTTAAAGTGAGAAACATTAATATCAGTTGCGATTATAAGATCAATTAAATCCTTTTTCTGTAGTTTTTCTTTTTTGCGCATATCTTGAACATATCTCATCAATTCTCTTGCATATCCCTCTTCTTCAAGCTCTTTTGTTAGGACAGTGTTTACTTTCGTAGAAGCTCTTTTTTTAGAAAATATTAATATATCATTTCCTTCCTCCTCAACAACTTTAACTTCTTTTATATTTGTTTGATTTTTAATAAGAATGTTTAAATTTTTAATTGCACTTATAACTTCTTTCTCTTTCGTAGCAATAGTCACCTTGCTTAAAGGCCACCTAATTCCTATCTTTTCTTTATCTCTTACTGCTAAAATTGATGTAATGATGTCTCTGATAATGATAACCTCATCTTCCAATCGTTTATTTACCGATTCTTCTTTTGGCCATTGCTCTACATGCACAGTCTTTTCTTTATTGATTAAGTCTAAATAAATGTAGTCTGTTATATATACGGCAAATGGAGCTAATAACTTATTTATTCTTTCAAATACATATAAGAATGTAAAAGTCAAAGCTTCGTCTTTTTCTGCAGTTCTATCACGAATAAGCCTAATATAAAATCTGGAAAAGTCTGCATCTACAAAAGTTATCAGCTCATTCATACAATGATGGTAATCATGTCTTTCAATTGCATTAGTCACATTTTTAATAGTACTGTTTATTCGAGAACAAATCCATTCATCTTCAATCCTTAATTTAGGTTTTTTGTTGGGTGTTTTTTTATCTTTTAAGTATTCTTTAGCAAAAATATAACAATTCCATAAAACATTTAAGAAAGGAAGCACTCCTTTATTTACTGTATTTATACTAAACTTTTTCTGATCTCCCGGCTCAGTCATACACATCTGCAATCTAACTGCATCAACCCCAACTGTCTCAAACATTTCCCAGGGATCTAAAACATTTCCTTTTGATTTTGACATCTTTTCCCCTTTCTCGTCTACGAGATGACCTGCACAAACTACTTGCTTATAGGCTTTTTTATTGAATAGGAGTATTGCTAAAACATGCAATGTATAAAACCAACCTCTTGTTTGATCTATTGCTTCTGCTATAAAATCATAAGTGAAGGATTTTTCAAACATTTCTTTATTTTCAAAAGGATAATGAAACTGTGCAAATGTTGCTGATCCAGAATCATACCAGCAATCAATAACATCAGGCACTCTTTTCATAGACTCCTTACATTTCACACAATAAATCTCAACTTCATCGATATGGGGTTTATGCAAATCTATATTCTTAGGCACTTTTTTTGCCTTTTCCTGCAATTCTGCTAGGCTTCCTATAACTAACTCATTGCCGCAAATACAACGCCAAATAGGCAATGGTGTTCCCCAAAACTTCTTTCTTGAAAGCGCCCAATCTTTAACATTATTCAACCAATCTCCAAATCTACCTTCCTGAATATGTTTTGGATACCATTTAATCTCTTTATTCAACGCAATAAGTCTTTCTTTTACACTTGTGGTTTTAATGAACCATGAAAGCATCGCATAATAAATCAGAGGAGTATCACAACGCCAACAGAATGGATAGCTATGCATATATTTTTCTATCTTGAATAAACTAGATTTTACTTTTAGATAGTCTATAATCTTATTATCTGCATTCTTTACAAATAAACCTTTAAAATCTGAAACATCTGCAGTAAACTTTCCTTCCTCTGTTACTGGCTGTATAAATGGAAGATTATTTTTTTTACATGCTGCAAAGTCTTCTTCTCCAAATGCTGGAGCAGTATGAACTATACCTGTCCCTTCATTCAAAGTGACAAAATCTGCACATATGACAAACCATGCCTTTTTATCTAACTTATCCACAAAATAATTAAATAGAGGCTCATATTCAGCTCCTTGCAGTTTTTTCCCTTTTATTTCTTCAATAATAGTTGGATTAGTGAAATACTTATTTACTAATTCTTTTGCTAAAATATATTCCTCATTTTTCTCCTTTACTACAACATACAAAGCATCATCTTTAACAGCTAAAGCAACATTTGCAGGCAAAGTCCAAGGAGTAGTGGTAAATGCCAAAAAATATCTATTCTGCTTTCCCTTAACTTTAAACTTGACAATGACGGATGGATCATTAACATCTTTGTATCCTAAAGCAACCTCATGAGAACTTAGAGGAGTTTCACAACGAGGACAATAAGGAACAACTTTGTGATCTTCATAAAGCAAATTTTTATCATATAATTGTTTTAGAGACCACCAAACACTTTCAATATATTTATTGTCCATGGTGCTATAAGGATTTTCTAGATCAACCCAATAAGCCATCTTTTCTGTTAATTTATTCCATTCTTGTATATAAGAAAAAACACTTTCACGACATTCTTTAATGAACTTATCAGTCCCATAGTTGATTATCTCTTTTTTCGAATTTAATTTTAACTTTTTCTCCATCTGCACTTCCACTGGAAGACCATGACAATCCCATCCACCTTTCCTAGGAACTGTAAATCCCTGCATATATTTATAGCGACATACTAAATCTTTGAAAACCCTAACTTCTACATGATGTAAGGCAGGCGGCGCATTTGCTGTTGGAGGACCTTCTAAGAATGAAAATAATGGTTTTTTAGGATCAAATTGATAGCTTTTCTTAATTAGTGTATTATTTTTCTTCCAATTTTCTTCTATTTTCTTTTCTACTTCTTTGAAGTTATACATAGGCTAGTTTCGCTTCTTTGCGTTTAAAAACATTATGATAGATTCTATAGAAATAGAGTAAAGCTTTTATACCTAATTTCAAGCACTCTTTTAACGCTATCAAAGAAATACATACTATTTCTGAGATTGTGTCATTACAAATACATTAAGGAGAGTACATACCATGGAAAGATATGGAGATAGAGGATTTAGAAGACAACCTACAGCACCTATAAAAGTCGGTGACGTGGTTGAAGTAACTATTGAAGCAGTAGGAGAAAAAGGAGACGGTCTAGCAAAAATCAGCGGTTTCGTTCTCTTCATCCCTGGCGTCAAACAAGGCGAAAAACACAATGTCAAAGTCACACGCGTCTTACGCAGCGTCGGTTTTGCAGAAGTAGTCACTGGCGAAGCAGCGACCACGACATCTTCAAACGACAATGATGCTGGCTCTGACGACAATTATGCAGAAGAATCATCCGAAGAAGACACGCAAGAAGATTCTGAAGACTTCTAAAGTCTTCTTTTCTTTTTTATTTATTTTTGACAAAGATATATTCTACGATACGATATATTTTTCTTAAAGGGTTTACCTGTCATTGAACCATATATTGTTACGATTTTTAACGCTATCTTTCTCAAATAAGATTCTAATGTTTTAGGGTTGTAAATAAACTCTTTCCATATACATTTGAAAGTTTTATTATCTTCTTTCGCATCCCATTCTTCCACCCATTTATTTCCTTGTTTATATGAGAAAAATAAAAAATCTACTTTACCTTTAGGAAGTTTATGACTAACTGCTTCTCTTACATTGTGTTGTTCTTTAATCTCTTTTGCATGATTCGGCAGATCTAATAGTAAAATACCTCTAGGTTTCAAATGTATATACATTCTTTTAAGGGTTTTTTTAACAAGTGTAAAATTTGGCACTGAAATGAGAGTAGAACTTAAACAGATGATTGCTGAATATTGTTTGTTAATACTGAAATTAGACATATCTTGCGGATATAACTTTATGTTCTTATTTTTCTTTTTAGCTTCTTTAAGCATATTAGTACTTAAATCCAATCCTTCCGCATTATATTTTAGTCTCTTTAATGGAATTAAGTGCAGACCTGTACCACAACCAACATCCAATACAGATTTCACATGAAATTTTTTAAATACTTTTCCAAGGAATTCTATTTCTTTTTGAATGTCTTTTTTTACAACGAGCAAGTCATAATATTTTGCACCCGTCGTATAAAGATTCTCTTTTCCCATTTGTTATCTATTTTATAGTCACTTATTAACCTATTCTTCTCTTTTTTTACCACATAAACCTTATAAATTGAGCTTCTCTTTTTTATTCCATGACTGAAGAAGCAGATCATCAACTTTGGATCGAAAAGTATAGACCACAGACGTTTAGCGAAGTTAAGGGACATAAAGACATTGTCAGAAGACTAGAGGCATTTGTGCAGCAGAAAAATATCCCACACCTCTTATTTTCTGGTCCTGCTGGCATTGGCAAATCGACATTAGCATTAATTATTGCGAAGACTCTTTTTGGCGAAAACTGGCATCATAATTTTTTAGAGCTCAACGCAAGCGATTCGAGAGGAATAGAAGTGATCAGGGAGACAGTGAAAGACTTCGCACGCACCAAAGCATTGGGCACTGACTTGCCGAAAATTATTCTTTTAGATGAATCTGATGCGCTTACCAAGGAAGCACAGCAAGCACTCAGAAGAACCATGGAGACCTTTACAAGAACAGCGCGTTTTATTTTATCGGCAAACTTCAGCAGCAAAATTATCGACCCGATCCAGTCACGCTGCACTATTTTTCGTTTCAAACCTTTAGACAATGAAGCTATAAAAAATATTATTCATCATGTTGCTCAACGAGAAGGCTTGAAAATTGATGACAAAACTTTGGAAGCCATTACAGTCGTCACAAAGGGCGATGCACGCCGGGCGGAAAACATCCTCCAAAGCTGCAGCGCCATCAGCAAGACCATCACAGAGAAATTAGTCTATGAAATTGTCAGCGCCGCCCATCCTGAAGAGATGAAAGAAGTATTGCAATTAGCAGTGCAAGGCTCTTTTGTACCTGCAAGAGACAAGCTTTTAGATGTCATGTTAAAGCATGGACTTTCCGGAGAAGAAATTGTGAAACAAATTCAAGAGACAATCTGGAATCTTTCCATTTCTGATCAAGCAAAGATGCAGCTGATTGAAAAATGTGGAGAGATAGAATTTCGCATGGTTGAAGGCAGCGATGAGTTCGTCCAGATTGAAGCGCTCCTAGCCAGCTTTGTTCTCGCCAAAAAATGACTTCTTCCTTACCTTACATTGACAAGTACAAACCTATAACACTCCAAAATATCCAAGGACAAGCTTCAGTCATTCAAGACTTACGCGCTGCTGTTGCCGCAAAAAAACCTGTGCTTATTTATGGTCCTGTGGGTTGTGGAAAAACTGTCAGCATTTATGCTCTGGCTCATGACTTGGATTATGAAATCATCGAGATCAACGCTTCTGACGTGCGCAATAAAGAAGCAATCAATACTATTATAGGCTCTTCACTGCACCAGATGAGTCTCTTTGCCAAAGGAAAAATCATCTTGGTTGATGAAGTCGATGGCATAGCAGGCAATCAAGATCGTGGAGGTGTTCCTGCACTTGTCGAATTAATCAGCACTGCAAAACAAGCCGTAGTCATGACAGCCAATGATCCATGGGATTCCAAGTTCACTCCCCTGCGCAAAGTCAGCAAACTTATAGAGTTTATTCCTGTCCCTCTTCAAACAATAGTCACTTCACTCCAGCAGATCTGCCAGCAAGAAAAGATTCAAGCTTCAGAAGAAGTCTTGAAAAAGATTGCACGAAAGGCTAATGGTGATCTGCGCTCTGCAATCTTAGACCTTGAATCTCTGGGCAGAGGAAAACAACAAATAACTGTGGATGATGCAGCAACCTTGGATGATCGTCTTCGCGAGCAATCCATGACTGATGCTTTACGTCTCGTCTTCAAGAGCACCAAGCCTCAAGAAATATTGAACGCTTTTGAACGCGTTGATGCTGATCTCTCTGAAGTCCAGCTCTGGATTGAAGAAAATTTACCACGTGAATATGTTGGCCAAGACCTTTATCATGGATTTACTGCCTTAAGCAAAGCAGACGTGTTCCATGGAAGGATCTTACGCTGGCAGCATTGGCGATTTCTAGTGTATATCAATGCTTTATTGACTGCAGGCATATCTTTATCCAAACAAGAAAAGACTGCTGGATTTGTTGATTATAAACGTAATAGCAGAATCTTACGCTATTGGATGGCAAAACAAAAACGACTCAAACTGCAAGGGATCTTACAGCAGCTTCCTGGAGAAGTCCATGGCTCTTCACGACATCTGATGAAAGAAGTACTCCCCTATCTCCGTTTTATGACTAAACACAACAAACAGATGACTTTTGGGTTATCTTCAGAGGACGTTGCCTATCTCACCAAGTGATTTTCTATGAAAATTCTCTCTGAAGTTGGCAGATCTATTATTGTAGGTATTATCGGAACTATCCTCAACCTTATTCTTCTTTATCTCTTCAAACATCTCTTCTTCCAGCATTATCTCTTGGCTGCCCTTCTTGCCAATCTGTTGACTATGGTTTATATCTTTGTCGCCGATCGATATTACACTTTCAAACATGGCAATGGGGCGTTGCATGTTCAATTCATTAAATATTTTTTTATCTATCTCTTAAGCAATATCTGTAGTGTTGCACTCTTAGCTTTTTTTGTGGAGTTCTTTGGATGGCATTACTTACTTGCACAGGCAGTGGCAACAACTTTAGTGAGTTTTGTGACTTTTCTTATCTTCAAATATTGGATATTTCATTGCCATGAATGGTAATACTTACTTTTTTCTTATCCTTTCCAAGAATCTATTTATGGCTATATAGAACTCGCGGTATTCTTTTAATATCTTGTCATAATTTTCTTTCTCATCACTCTCAACTTTTGCACTTTCTTCAGGAGACAGAACTTTCAAACATTTAACAGACAGCTTAGTATCATGTTTACCGTCCCATTCAACCAAACCTAAGCCTGGATCGTCTGAAGCGTCAACTTTTGTCCATTTGCCATCAATTTCTATTTCTAAATAAAGATGGTAATCTGTTTTTTTAGGTGCTTTATCAGTAATTTCCTTGGGTAGTTTGAGCTCACGCCATTTAAATTCACAAACCCTATACCTTACTTTATAACCTAGCTTTTTAATCTTCTTGAAAAGCATTCTCTGTTTACCCCAGCATCGAGCATCAACATCTCTTCTTGATTCTGGACAATGATAAACTATATTTCTGACGGAATTGAAAGCCTCAATAAGTGCCATGCTTTTACGAAATTTAAAACGATATATAAACATTTAGGGGAAAAATTCTAGGGCAATCTTTATAAATCGCCTTTTATGGAACATCCTATTCTAAGGGGGTAAAATAACAATGAACATTAGCGAACTCAAAGCACGACAGGGAAAAGTTGAACTAGAAGCTGAAATCACACAAAAAGGAGAAGTCAGAACCTTTGACAAATTCGGCAAACAAGGACGTGTCTGCAATGCCACCATTAAAGATGCATCTGGCGAGATGAAATTAACTTTATGGAATGATGAGATTGACACAGTCAAAGTAGGAGATAAAATAAAAATTACTAATGGTTATGTCAATGAGTTTCAAGGCGAAAAACAATTGACTGCTGGACGCTTTGGGAAACTAGAAGTTCTCAAATAATCATTTTTCTTCTGATGAAGCAAAACGCTCAATCTTTGCTTTGCTGACTAATTCTTTCACATATGCATCGACAGCTTTCTTCACTTGCTCATCGTTCAAAGCCTTACGAATGTCTGCTTTAGCCTCTTCCAATGACAATTTTCCAGCTTTTTTCTTTTCATGCACTAGAATAATATGAAATCCAAACTGTGATTCGACTGGCTCTGACATCTCGCCAATGTCTAATGCGAAAGCAGCTTTCTCGAATTCTGCTACCATTTGTCCCTTGCCGAAGAATCCTAAATTGCCGCCGTTGGTCTTTGCTGAAGGATCAATAGATTTTTCCTTAGCCAGTTGAGCAAAGTTCTTGTCGTCTTGCAGTTCCACCAGAATGTCTTTTGCCTCTTCCTCAGTCTTGACTAAGATATGAGAGGCATTCACTTGCTCTGGTGTAACAAAATACTCTTCGTTTGCTTCATAGAACTCTTGTATCTGCTGATCAGTAGCTGGAGATTGCATTTGCTGTTTATCTGCAAGAAGCTTAGTTACTGCCAACTGCTCTTGGATTTGTTGCCTGAATTCCTGCTTGGTTATATTCATTTTCTCCAATAAAGGATCGATGGGTTGTGTGATTAATGATTCCAAATCCTTGATGTATTTGTCTATTGCGGCGTCATCTATGGTTATTTTTTGCCGTTGTGCTTCCTGCAATAACACTTTCTTGGTTATCATCTGCTCAACTACTTGATCTTTGGTGAGGGGGAAACCTTGTTGTTGCGCTTGCGCGAATAATTTGTCTACTTCACTGCTCTTTATTAGCTCTCCATTCACTTTTGCTACAATTGATTTATCCATAGTTGACGCTCCTTTGCTAAAGAGTAACCATAACAACCCTACTGCAAGAATAACGACAATTCCTATAGTTATGAACAATTTCTTGCTTGATGTTGGTCGTGTATGCACCTGATGATGCTCTGGTTCTTTTGTGGCATGTTTTACTTCAGAAGATTTATGTGTTTTTGCGCTCTTTTTCATTATGACAGGCAAACCTTTATATGTTTAAAAAGGTTTCCATTACTTATGGGGAACAAGATCATTATAGGCAGAAATGAGGCTGATAGAAAAGAGTTTGGTGAGAATGGCACAGTCTATATAGGCAAGCTCTTTGTCAATATGGGGCAGACAACCGCTTTGAGCAACGAAATTTATTTGGATGTTGTAAGGACTCACGTCATGCTCATTTCTGGAAAAAGAGGATCTGGTAAGAGTTTTTCAGCATCTGTCATTGCGGAAGAAATGTCTCGCTTGCCAGAAGATGTTAAGAAAAATATTGCAGTTTTGTTCTTTGACACAATGGGTGTTTTCTGGACGATGAAATATCCCAATACTCGACAAGAAGATTTACTTATACCATGGGGCTTGACAGCAGAAGGCATGGATATTAATCTTTTTACTCCTACTGGTTATTTTGAAAAAGAAAAAGAAAAAGGAATCCCGGTAGATTTTCCTTTCGCTCTTCGTGTAAGTGAGCTAAATGCTGGAGACTGGTGTAGTGTGTTCGATATAAAATTAACTGATCCTCTAGGAATTTTAATAGAAACTGTTCTTGATAGGATTCAAAAACAAGAAAAGGATTATGCTATAGAAGATATTATCGACGCTATTCGGAAAGATACCAAAAGCAAAAAGGAAGATCGCGATGGTGTTGAAATTCGTTTTTTGGCAGCAAGTAAATGGGGTTTATTCGCACAACATGGAACTGCAATTGAACAACTGCTCCAACCTGGAAGCGTCAATGTTATAGATGTAAGTGTTTATACTAATACTGCTGGTAATTGGGGTATTAAGAATTTAGTTATAGGATTAGTTTCTAGAAAAATTTTTGAAGAACGTATGAAAGCGAGAAAGGTCGAAGAAATAGCAGATATCCAGAAACATAAAAGTTATTTTTATGAAGAAGAAAGCAAAGAGACACCTATGGTTTGGATCTTTTTGGATGAGGCCCATGAATGTATTCCTAAAATTGGTAAAACACCCGCGACTGATGCTCTAGTCCAATTACTACGAGAAGGACGACAACCAGGTATTTCTTTATGTTTGGTTACCCAACAACCTGGTGAGATTCACAGAGATGTGCTGACGCAGACTGATATTGTGCTAAGTCATAGACTAACCGCGAAGCGAGATATTGAAGCCCTGAACAGCATGATGCAAAGTTATTTAGTGACAGACTTGCAAGAATATTTGAATACCCTTCCTAAAGACAAAGGGTCTGCTCTTTTGTTAGATGACAATTCTGAACGTATTTTTCCTATGCGTGTCCATCCTAAACGAAGCTGGCATGGGGGAGATGCTCCAAGCGCGATTAAGACGAAGAAAAAGATTCTAGAATTTTAAGAAATATTTCTTAGCCTATATCTTCCAACTTCCAAAACAATAATAGTACCTATACATACTTCAGATTTAATTTTTGTTAAGAACTCTTTCATAGCATTTATGATCTGCTTTGTAGTGAAACTATTTGGCAATCGTAACACCATTAATCCATAATGTGAACCTTTCGGATATAAAAGGATATTTGCAAACTCCAAATCTTTGGTTACTAGAATAGCTTTTTCCTTATTTGCATAAACAGAGATTTCCTTATCAGGGCTGCCTCTTAAACCAATATCTGAAACGTGTTTAGCCTCAAATCCTAACTCATATAAAGCTGCTGAGAGAGAAAGAGGAAGATTTTCATCAAGAATAAACTTCATGTTATATAGAAATCTTGTGAACCTCTTCACCACGCACGAAAGAAGCTGTATATTTGATAACTGCTAAAATCTGTTCTTTAGTAAGATTATATTCTTTTTTAATCTCCTCATATGTCATCCCCACTTCAAGCATCCCTAAGACTTCATCTACTGTAATACGAGTACCTTCAATGATAGGCTTTCCATGCCTTATTTCTGTGTCTGTAATAATCTGTGTCATGAAAATATTATGGTTTATTCTCTTTAAATAGTCTTCGGAATTTTTTATGAAGCTGTGCTGGATCAAGACGAAAAAGAAGATTCTGGAGTTTTAATTCTGTAGGTGTACAATGTTTGAAATTTTGTAATGTAAAAATAGAGCAAAATATATTTAAGGTTGGTCATATTTCCTTTAGCCTCTTTTTCTGCTATACGAAGAGAGTTTTACGGTAATTCTAAAGAGTGCTAATTTCGCATTTTTTTGTTTGATTTATAAAGCCCTTTGATTTTCGAGGTTATAGAGCCTATCTTACAATTCTAATTTGACCCACCCTAAATGATAACTCTTTATTTGCTATACTGCAACTCTAAACAAATTCTTGACACACCAGGACTATACTTCCCACATTCAATGATATTAACTTTCTTGAAGCGCTGTTGATATGCTTTTTTGACTGCTCCAAAATCAAGCTCACTGACAAAAAGATAGAGATAGATTTTCTTTTTTCGTTGTACTGTTTTGTTATAACATCTCACATTTTACTTATGATTCTCTTGCTGCAATATATTCTTCAAGTAATTGTCTGAATTCTACAGATTTAACAATACTCTTTTTCGCTTCGGATATTTCTGCAGCTCTGCTCATCTGATAAGTGAATGCGTGCCTTTGTTCTCGTTGTGTTTTCAAATCTTTAACACTTTTCTGTACTCTTTGAAGTTCTAAAGCTTCGCTTTGCATTTCTTTAAACATAGCAAGCGCTTTTGACATTCTGCTTGTTGTTATACTTTGAGGTTTTTTCTGTTCCAGTTCAGAACCTTTAATGATATAGTAATAAATAAATGCTAAGTAAATCGTCTTATGCGTATCTTTGGTTCCTTCTGGAAGTTTTTTATTATCGAGTCCTAACAGATATTCAACTTCAAAAAACATGGAATAATAGCTTGAAGTAACAATCCAGATTGTCACTGTATTGTTATCCTCTAGTTCCTTTGTCTGTTCTATTTTATCGAGAAGGTAAACTGCTAAAGCCAAAGAATCTTTAGCTTTCTTTCTTGAATGTTCTAAAAAAGCAGAAGTTGGACTACTCCAAGTCTGATTATTATCCCATTCTTTAAATAATTTTGTCGCCTGTTCAATATCCTTTTGTTCTAACATAAGCTTTCACCATAGCATAATAATGTTCTGCTCCGAAAAGCACCAACCCGTATTGGAAGGCTTCTCTGCCCACAGTATACTTCTGATTTAACATATCTATAAAATCTTTTGTTGACACTAGCTTAATATCTCTTCTTATTGTTAGATAGATTTTTAGAGATTTATTAATTTTCTCTTTATAGGCTTCAATATCTTCTCTATCAGGGACAATAAAAAGCAAATCAATATCAGATTGTTTTCTAGGATTTTCTTTGGCATAGGAACCAAAAAGAATTAAAACATAGAATTTTCCAGCTAATACCTCTTCTATCTCTCTTACAAAAAGAATAAGTTGGGGGTGTATTTTTAAAAATAAATCTCTTTCGTAAAGTATTGCTGAACTTAGTTTTTCTACTTTTGCATGCTCAAAATCTATAGAAACAAGATTTGCTTTTCCTTTCTTTTTCAGCGTTAGTATTCTTTTTCTCACTAAGTTTGGAATCAGTTTATGCACTGTCACATAAGATAACTTTGTATCTACTGCAATTTGATGCAAGCTTTTGCTCTCAAGTGGTATCCGCAATAGATTACCTATAATCTTGTTTTCTGTATCTTCATAGTTTTTCATGTTATATACTTAGTATCTAATATTATATATTTAGTATATAACTCTTTCGGTCTATAGTAAAAGTAATATTTTTCGTTAAGATAATTCTACTGTTTAAACAGTTATTTTTGCAGTTCTAAACAAATTCTTGACACACCAGGACTATACTTCCCACATTCAATGATATTAACTTTCTTGAAGCGCTGTTGATATGCTTTTTTGACTGCTCCAAAATCAAGCTCACTGACAAAAAGATAGAGATAGATTTTTCCTTTTGGCTTGAGCACTTTACAAGCTAAATCAAGATAGTCTTCAGCATTTTTGGGAAGAGGCAACAAAATTCTATCAAACTTCTCTTTCAACTTAGGGATTATTTTTGTTACGCCACCTAGTAAAGGAATGACATTTGTCAGTTTGTTTCTTTTGGCATTTTCCAAAGCATACTTGTGCGCTTGCTTGTTGACTTCGATGCCATAGACTACCTTTGGCTTGCTGTTTTTTGCAATCGTACAAGGAAAAGGGCCAACTCCGGAAAACATCACCAATACCTTATCATCTTTCTTTACTTGCTGCGCTACGCGAAGACGCTCTGATCCAGTTCTTGCTGAAAAATAACAAGACTCCATATTTAATCGCAAGGAGACTCCATTTTCCCGGTGCGTAGTTTCTTTTGTTTTCTCACCTGCCATGATGGCTATCTTAGGCGTACGATATTTACCAGTATATTTTCCTGTTTTCTTCGCGACAGTCTTGACATGCGGATTAAGCTGTATTAATGCCGCAGCTATGATCTTTTCTTTTTTCTTGAGCTCTTGAGGAAACTCATTAAAAATAGCAATAGATCCTACAGTGTCAAAGGCTCTCGGCACTAGTTGTACTTCTTTTTTCTTCAATTTCTTTTTCAATAGTTCGTGGAGTTTCATGTTAGATGACTATAAGATAGGTTGCTGCGATCATCAAAAGAGACGCAATCAATTTTCTCTGCAGATGGTGCTCATGGAATAACTCGCCTCCAATTAAAACTACTAATAATGTTGACAATGAAGACAGAGTAACCACTAACGACACTGGACCATCTTGCAAAGCCAGATAATAAATGTAGTTCGCACCAATATTGAAAACAGTAACAACTAGCAATGGGAACATCCTAATTTTGAGCGCATGTGTGATTCCTGCAGAGCTTTTGTTCCTGAACAACAAAATAAGTATAAAGTTGAGAGCCATACCCACTCGAGTGAGAAAAAACAAGGCTTCTGGACTAACTTGATTGATGGGCACTAGCAACGAGTCTGGATTTAACGCAATTTTCTCGAACAGAACAATAATAGAAGCAGCCAAAACAGCCATAAACGTGGAAACCATATACCTTGACTTAAATTTCTTGAGGATCTTCTTGAGTCTTGTTGCATGCATGCCTAATTCAATAATATACGATCCTGCCACCATCAAAGCGATCCCTATAAGATTTTTCAAGGAAATTACTTCATGTAAAAAGAGGACGCTGAAGACAACAATCAATATCAAGGCAAGATTCATCAGAGGAGCGACTTCTGAAGACTCTAGATGTTTGAAGGACTGCGCTAAAAAGACAAAAAATATCGTCAAGAGCAAAGAGATAGTATACAACCAGATCCAAGTGCTCATCGTATAATCAAAGGATAATCCTTTCACCAATGGAAAAGCAAACACTGACACTAAACAAGACATAATTGCCAAATATTCCAGAGCATGCTCCTTATGAATAGTTCTTGAAAATATCAGCATGTAGATGGCAAAGAAGACTGCTGAGACTAACGCATATAAAATCCAAGTCACTTGAAGAAGTCACCTAATCCTTTCTGCTCTTTTTTCTTGGTTGTGGACTGCAATTTTTCCAAGGTTGCATCGACGCGCTCTGGCGAGAACTCATGACGCTCTACTAAGATTTCTTTAATTTTCTCGGCATCTGGCTTATTCCATTGGAGTTTGTAGTCTTTTATCGTTGGCATTTTTTTGAAGAGATCCATGATTTCCTTCCAATTGAAATCTGCTTCCACTTCATTGAAGAGTTGGTCGAATGCGGTGTGCTTCTTGACTAATTTTAACGCTGTTTTAGGACCTACGCGATAGATGCCTGGATGATAGTCTGTTCCGACTAAGACAGCAATAGCAATCAACTGGTCATGTGTGATGTCTAATGACTTAAGCACTTCTGACAACTCTATCAATTCTGGTGTGATTTTCACATAAGTACCATTAGGCAGCTTTCTTCTTTGTGACAAGGTCAAGTTCGTGATGGCTCTTGGACACCCATGCATTAAGACATCGACGTCTGAAGTTGCTGCAGCATAGACATCTCCCTGCTGGCACATATAAGAGATTTGTGCATCTGATTCTGAAGGCGCCTGAATGACTGGTAGACCCATGGCTTCCATGAGTTCTTGTGCTTCTGTAATCATTTCCTTGGACAAGCGAGTGGTCTGCTTTGCAAACTTCGCCATGGATTCCATATCTTCATCTTCCTGTGCTTGCTTTAGTTTTTCTTCAGCAAGTTCTTTTCTATGTGCGCGCTGCTCTTGCTCCTTGATTTTTAGGACAGGAGCTTTGCCATCTAAGACGATAGCTAGCTGGATATTTCTCTGCATCAAGTTTGTGAATCTTGTCCAGATGCCCATCAAATGACTAGTTATCCTTCTCTGAGAATCCATTAACGGCGTTCCATCTGGTTGTCGAATAGAAGATAAAAACTGATAAGCACTATTAGAGAAATCTATGGCTATCTTTTTTCCCTCTAGTTGCTCGAATTTTATTTCCTTCCTTGGAATAATCTCTCGAAGATTAACACCCATATTAGTCTCCTATTTTTTTCCTGATTATCTCTTTAAGTTTAAAAGTTATTTCCTTTATATCTTTTGTTTTTCTTTCTACATATTCTTCAGTCACAAAAAAACCATCATAAGCTATTTTATTCCTTATTGTCCGCAAGTCATCCATAATAGTAATCTCTTGTTGTGTACATTCCTTGTAGTTCTTCTCTAAATATTCTATTAACTTTTTGTGTGCTCCTTCACCTAATGTCCTATAGCCATCAAGCAGCAAAATAATGCTTAATAATTCTCTTATAACTTCATAAGATTCTTTGATTATGTGCGACGGAAATTTCTTTCTGTCTAAAGTTTGTATCATCTCTATGCTAGATTCCACCATCTTTATCATGGATTTTGCCTTCTCTTTATTTGGCGTTATTCTGACGATTCCTTCCATCTTAAAATACCTTCAAATATCCTTTAAGAATTACACCATTGATAATGTTATTCTTAAACTCTTTACTTAATTTATCAAAATCTTCAGCAAAAAAAAGATTTATGTTTCTTTTACATCTTTGTTCATATTTTTTAAGCATCATCTTTTTTTCTTTGCATTGTATAAACAGATCTATATCACTTTCTAGGATATCTTCACCCTTGGCAGCTGAACCAAAAAGAATTATCACTTCAGGCATACATAAATCATTAATATATGCTAATAATCCTGAATTTCTAAGACAAAGTATAGTATTTATTTTTTTTAACAGTCTAAATAATTCATTTTCTCTATTAGCACTATAAAGCGGATAGTTATGAGCCCTGTGTTTTATCTTTACTATAAGATCTTCTTTGTCTAATTCTGTTAAATAGTTTTTTACAGATATGGGAGCAAGGTGAATTTTTTTACTTATTTCTCTCAGCTGGAATCGTGCATTAGGAGAAGGATCTTCAAAAAATACCTTTAATACAGACCATTTGTTATTTTTTTGTAACATATGTAATAATATTATAACAACTGTTATATAAATGTTTCTTTTCTTGTTTACATACTACCACCTTAATCTTTATAAGGAAGCATACACGAGAAATTTTCGAGGTAAAAAGAGTGATCCATGCAACAACTATGAACCATAGCGGCGGCTTTTATTGCTATCGAGTGCATGAGCCAAAACTGAATGGATTGTGTGGATCAAATGGCTTCTTATCTGTGAAGAATTTTTTGCAACAAGTCTTTCATGAACGACCAGACGAGTATTTTCACAAGGGGCCGAGAAGCAGCATGCTCAAATTCAAGCTTCCTTGCGATCCTTTGCAAGTGCAAGGCCATGAAGTGTCTACACTAGCACGACTTGGACTAGAACTGAATAAAGACCGCTTCAAAGATGCGCATTCCCAAGTGCAGATGTACATGCTGGAACATGATCAGCACACTATTGCCATGGAAGTTCCTTTATGGCTAGAGAAAGAGGAATTGGAAAGCTACAAAAGAATCATGGAAAGCACACAGCCCTTGACTGGACATATTGATGTCTTAAGAGTCGAAGGCGATAAAGTCTGGATATGGGACTACAAGCCGAATGCTCATAAGGAAAAATTTGCTGCCACACAGGTCTATTTCTATGCGTTAATGCTGAGCAGAAGAACACAACTCGCCTTAGATCACTTTAGATGTGGCTACTTTGACGCTAAAACTGCATTCGTGTTTCAACCTACGCAACAATTGATTACTAAGAACATGGAACTGACTACATTTAGTCACTTAGGTGCATCGCCGAAACCATAGACAGCATATCCTGCATCAGCAATAGTTTGAGCTGGACATCTAACGACTTCTCCCTTGCTGGTTGAAGCATGAATCACTTCTGTTATTTCATTACCATTGGTCTTTGCCACGACACCTGCATGTGTTGGAAAATCATTTATTAATCTTCTCCAATAGACAATCATACCTGGTCGGGGTGTTTGTTCTTCTGGCTTGAAAAATAATCCATTTGCTTGCTGGTATCTTAGGACATTTTGAATACGACGCGTGAAGAAAGGATTGTCTGGAGTGTTTTGAAAATCATTTCCGAATATTGCTTTTGCATTCGCAACATACACAGGAACACGCAGATCGATAGAAGCATATCGTTTTTCTGGATGAGCTAAATGATTGTAATCATCTTTTAATCTTTCTTCTAATCCACAGGCACTTCTGACAAACACGTCGATACAAGACACACTGTCAGGATTCTCTTGTGAAAATTCAGGTCTTCCTAACAAACGCTCTGCATTGACAACGATGACTTTTCTTTGCGCTTGTCTTTCTGCAGAATAGTCGATTCTTGGAGCTATGGTTGCATAACTTTCCAAGTCTGGTTTTCTTGAGAGAATTGCACCTGCACTCATACCTATTAGGCTTATTCCTAACATAGCTTTTGCGAGTCTGTTCATACTGAGTATCCCCTTTCTCTCGCCGATCGTTCTAATTTTTTTACAAATCTATCACCTATTTCTTCTATTGATTCTTCTAAATTTTCTGAGTCTTCGGCGCTGACGTGACGTACCCCAACAAATAGGCCATCGTCGTCCAGGTCGCCGTAGCCATAGAGGCCGCCGTCGCCATTGAAGCCCAGACAGAGCAAACGCACCAATGGTGAATCTTTATCCAAGTCATCACAAGGCCCGGCACCAATATTTTGTGGGTTGTACACTTGTGTGTGTTCTGGCAGATAGCGTGCAACGCGCTCCTGTCCATCCATGAAAGCAATAACTCGTGGATCTCTTGCTCCTGCTTCAAATGTGGTTGGGCCTGAAATTAATTCTAGTAATTTACGATGAGGAATGATAAGATGTTGATGTTGTTCTACTGCTAATTTATAGATCTGGTCAAATGCTGCTTGGTCAAAACGACCTGCACCATTGACTAAGCCTTGAGCTTTTGCTGCTGTAATGCCTTCAGGTGTTGCAAATGCTGTTGGCTGATGCCAGTAGATAATGAACGCTTCTTGTTCTCCCGTTGGTCTACCTGTGATTCTCAGACTTGGTGTTGTAGCCCAATGATTCCAAGGTACTATGTTATTGATACAAGCCTTTGCTGCCTGTGGCATGAATAATGCTTGATAGCCTGCTGTTTGGCAGTCTTGGAGAGCTCCTTCATTACTTCCCTTATTATGAGCACGATAGAATGTTTTGAATTCTTGTATTGGAGCTGTCATAGTCATATTTCTTAGTGTTTGGATGCATATATAAATGTTTC